>Ga0160427_10000053_pt1 | contig 107783 bp, 95 predicted proteins | sample SolpanmetagenomL_FD_108194 | JGI IMG/M metagenome (GOLD analysis project Ga0160427, IMG submission 108194) | Solar panel surface microbial communities from Lawrence Berkeley National Laboratory, California, USA - L | ecosystem: Engineered > Built environment > Solar panel > Unclassified ...
TCCGACCGCACAGCTCGCTACAGAATTTAACGCCCGATGAGGTAGTGGCGGCCGCCACTACTGTCGAGCTTCAGAACGCCTGATACTCCACTTTCAACCGGCCCAGTAAATGGGAGGAGGTCAAGAACGCCTGATACTCCACTTTCAACCGGCCCAGTAAATGGGAGGAGGTCACAATTTGCCAACAGCTTACAGAGGCTAACGGACTGGATGAGGGAGCCGCGCATGGGATTGTGACGTGAAGAGTTAGGCGGATGAGGTGGTGAATTGCTGCAAATTATCTTCGGCTGCAAGCCCGGAACGTAGAGCGCTTTTATCTGCTTGGTTGCTGAAAAGCAACCGCCAGTCAGAGGCGGTGGTTACTGGCATTCGGGGCTCACCCGGCGTATCTTTGCCCTCTTCCAAACCCTAGCCCAGCCCCACCTTTATGAAGTTCATTGTTTCGTCCTCGGCCCTGCTCAAGCAGCTCCAGAGCATCAACGGCGTGGTCACGAACAACCCCGTGGTGCCCATCCTGGAGAACTTCCTGTTCGAGATTGAGCCCGGCAAGCTGACCATCACGGCCTCCGACCTGGAGACGAGCATGATAACTGAGCTGCCCATCGAGGCGCGCGAAACCGGGCGCATCGCCGCGCCGGCTCGCATCCTGCTCGATACCCTTAAGAACCTGCCCGACCAGCCCGTGACCTTTACGCTGGACGAGGAAACCTATACCATCGAAATTAGCTCGGCCAACGGGCGCTACAAGCTGGCCGGCGAAAACGCTGCCGACTTCCCCCGCGTGCCGGTGGTGAAGGGCTCGGCCCCGGTCGAAATGCCGTCGTCGTCGCTGGCCCGCGCCATCAACAAAACCATCTTCGCGGTGAGCACCGACGAGCTGCGTCCGGCTATGACCGGCATCCTAGTGCAGCTGGCCGACTCGCAGGTGACCTTCGTGGCCACCGATGGGCACCGCTTGCTGCGCTACCGCCGCCAGGATGTGGGCGCCGGCCAAACGGCCAACCTCATCATTCCGCGCAAGGCGTTTAACCTGCTCAAGAGCTCGCTGCCCAGCGAGGCTACGCCGGTGCGCGTCGAGTTCAACCAAAGCAACGCCTTCTTCTCCTTCAACCAGATGCGCCTGGTGTGCCGCCTGATTGATGAGCGCTACCCCGACTACGAGAACGTAATTCCGGTTAGCAATCCCAACAAGCTGACCATCAGCCGCCAGGAGCTGCTGAACTCGGTGCGTCGCATCAGCATCTACTCCAATAAAACCACGCACCAGGTGCGTCTGCGCCTCACGGGCTCCGAGCTAGTGATTTCGGCCGAGGACCTGGACTTCTCGAACGAAGCCAAGGAAACGCTTGCTTGCCAGTACGACGGCGAGGACATGGAAATCGGCTTCAACGCCCGCTTCCTGCTCGAAATGCTGAGCAACATTGACTCTGAGGAAATCACGCTGGAGCTGAGCACGCCCAACCGCGCCGGCCTGCTGATGCCTACCCAGAGCGAGGAGAATGAGAACATTCTCATGCTCGTAATGCCAGTGATGCTCAATAACTACGTCTAATCCCAGACTGCAGATTAAACGGATTTAACGGATTTCGGGGATACGCCCGCCGGCCAGCGGCGGGCTAACTACGCGACTGTTGGCCGATAATCTGGCTTAAGTATCTATCAAAAAAGCAAGTGCCGGGTTTCACCAGCATAGTCAGTCCGCCGCCGCAGGCCGGCGGGCGTATCCCCGAAATCCGTTAAATCCGTTTAATCTGCGATGAAAAAATCCGAAATTCGCTTTAGCATTGCCCTCGACGACCAGCGGGTGCCCGAGGCCATTAGCTGGCAGGCCACCGATGCAGGCGAAGACATTCATTTTGCCAAGGCCATCAACGTTGCCATCTGGGACCGCAACGCCGATGCCACGATGAAAATCGACCTCTGGACCAAGGACATGCCCACCGACGCCATGAAGTACTTCGTGGTAGACAACATCGGCTCGATGGCCGAGACCATCCAGACGGCAACCGGCGACAAGAAAATGGCCGATAAAATGCGTGCGCTGTGCCAAGAGCTAAGCGACTACCTGGAAGAACAAGGCGCTTCAAACTAACCGATGCCCCTAGGGCCGGGACACAAAAAAACGCTGCTGGATATAGTGCCAGCAGCGTTTTTTTGTGTCCCGGCCCTAGGGCTCATTGCCGCACGGCGGGCCGATTGCGTGACGAGCCGGGCTTGGCAGGGGCTAGCACGGCGTCGTTGGGCCGAATGGGAGCTGGATTCTGAATGGCGTTCTGCAGGATGGAAGCCGAGGCGTCGTGCGTGTAGTTGTGGTCGAGCTGGGCGTAGCGCTTGCGCGAATCGAAAAAATCAGTGAACTGGTCGGTGCTGTAGAGCGCCTGTAGCTGCTTCTCGCGGGCCTGGTCGAGGGCGGCAGTCTGTCGGGTAGCCTCGGTTGGGTTGTGGGCCTGCTCGCGCTCGATGGCCGCTAGCTTGGTAGTGTAGTCAAGGTTAATTTGGCGCGTGCGGTCGGCCTGGTAGCCGTTCAGGTGCAAGTCGCGCACCATGTGGCTACTCAGGTTTTCGGCGCGTTCGGTCACGGCCGGGTTCAGGCGCGGGCTAGGCTGGGTTTTGTCCTGCACAGCGGCGGGCGACGAAGAGGCGATGGTGGTGCGCTGGGCAGCGGCGGCTAGGGGCCCTAGGGCCAGCAACACGGCAAAGACAGACTTACGCATGGAAAAAAGCAAAGGATAGACGCACAAAAAAGCCAATTATCGGGCCAAGCTGGCGGCGACAATTGGCTTTTTTAACGCGGAAGTTCCGGCTCAGGTTAGCCTAAAAGCTATTCTTCCACATCATGCTTTCCACGGGCCGGTCCGAGCGCTCGTTGTATTTGGCCGACTGCTTGCGGTTGTAAAAGGTTTGCACATCACCCTGTAAACCAAAGTAGATAAGCTGCCCCACGGGCATGCCATAGTACACACGCACCGGCATTGACACGCTGATTTCCAGCGTCCAATTATTGCAAAAACCTACATCGCCTTTGCCCGCTGTGGCGTGGATGTCGATGCCCAGCCGGCCCACGCTGCTCTTGCCTTCGAGGAAGGGCACATGGGCGTGGGTTTCGGTGTATTCGTCAGTTACGCCCAGGTAGAGCTGGCCAGGCTGCAGCACGAAGCCCTCGGCGGGTATCTCGAACGTGGTAATGGTATTGTGCTTGCGAGCGTCGAGCACCTCGGCGTCGTAGGTGGCCAGGTAGCGGCCCAGGTGCACATCGTAGGAATTGGTGCCGAGGCAGCTAGGGTCGAAGGGCTCGATGACGATGGTGCCCTGCGCCATTTCGGCCCGGATTTGCTGGTCTGTCAGTATCAAAATTGCAGAAGTAACGGAGGTAATGAATTAGGCGGCTACGCTTGGCTAAAGCCAAGCTAGCTGCACGAGTTGGCTGCCAAGTAAGCAGTGGGCTGGTAGGGGTGGTTAGCGTCGCGGCTGGCGTGGGTCGTCGCCTTCTGCGTCGTCGGAGTACTCTTCGTCCTCGTCGTATTCATCGGCGGGCAGCTCGTTGGTACGCTGGGGGCGCAGGCTGTTCAGGAAGCTGGCGCCGCGCGATGCGGTGGGCTCTTCGGCCTCGGGTTCGGCCTCGGGTTCGGCCTGGTAGAAGGTGGCGGGCGTGGCTTCGAGGGCGCGCACCTGGCGGCGCAGGCGGTTCAGCTCGGGCAAGAGGCTGAACACTAAGTAACCTAGTAGGCAAAACGACCCTAGGCTGAGCAGCAGCGTGAAGTAGCCTACAAAGCCGGGGCCATTGCCGCTAGCCTCGTGGGTGGGCCGTAGTTGCGGCTCGGCGCTGCTGGGCGCGTCGGCTTCAGCAGTGGTAGCTAGGTCGGGGCCGTGGGTAGTGAGGGGCTCGGCGGCGGTAGTGGGGGCTAGGGGCTCCTCAGGCTGCGGGCCGGCGGGCGCGGCAGCCGCGCCGCTGGCATTAAATTGCGTGGCGGCTTGCTTTATCACGCGCTCCTCGTTGCGGACCAGGTTGCGCTTGTCGTCGCGTGAGAGGCCCCGGATGAAGAACTCGAAGTTGCGGTCGCGCAGCACGCCGCCGAGCTGCTTCTCAAACTCGGCCTGGGTAAGCGGGCCGTTGCCGAAGCGAGCTTTGTAGCGCTCAGCCACGTCGTTGTAATTGGCAAAAAGCTGCTGTAGCTCGGTGTTGTTCTCGAAGGTGGCGAACTGCTTGCGGGCTACGGCGGTGCGCAGGCTGGCCGGGTACTTCTGGCGCGTGAAGTGCTTGTCGTACACGGTTTCGAAAGCGCGGAAGTTCAGTTCGTCGATGGTGCGGTCGAAGAGCTGCTTGTTGGCCTGGGCCGGAGTTTGGCTAGCTTGGCCTAGGGCCAGCAGGGGCAAAGCGAGCAGCAGAAACAGCAAGAAACGCATAGGCAGGGTAGCGCAAAATAGTAGCGCTAGACTTGAAGGCACAAAGTTGGCAGCAGTTACCGGCGTTTTCCTAGCGAGCGGGCCGAGAATAACTCGATTGGCCGGAATAGGCGCGGCCGGTAATTTGCAAAAACCAACAGGTGGTCATGCTGAGCGCAGCCGAAGCATCTCTACCGAACGACACCCTAGGAGGGCGATAGAGATGCTTCGGCTGCGCTCAGCATGACCACCTGTTGGTTTTAAACAGCACGACGCTGCCCACTGCACTACACCCTACGCCTGGTGCGCTTCGACCAGCGACTCGCGGCAGGCGGTGAGGTATTTCTCCACTAGCTCATCGCTGATAGCCGTGGACACGAACAGCGCCTCGTACTGCGACGGTGCCAGGTAGATGCCGCGCCGCAGCATGGCGTGGAAGTAACGGCCGAAAGCCGGCAAATCCGACTTCTTCGCCTCCTCTAGGTTCGTGACTGGGTCGGGGGTGAAGAACACGCTGAACATCGAGCCCACGCGATTGACAGTGTAGTTCAGGCCCAGCTCCTGGGCGATTTGGCGGGTGCCATCGGCCAAGCGGGCGCTAGTAGCTTCCAGTTGCGCATATACCTCGGGGTGCGCGTGCAGGTAGCGCAGCTGGGCCATGCCGGCTGCCGTAGCCAGTGGGTTACCCGAGAGCGTACCTGCCTGGTACACCTTGCCGGCTGGCGCCACTTGATTCATAATGTCGGCGCGGCCACCGTAGGCGCCCACCGGCAGGCCCCCGCCGATAATCTTGCCTAGGGTCGTTAGGTCGGGCGTAACGCCGTAGAGCTGCTGCGCGCCGCCGGGCGCCAGGCGGAAGCCCGTCATTACCTCATCGAAAATGAGGACGATGCCGTGCTGCGTGCACAAGGCGCGCAGGCCCGCCAGAAAGCCCGGCGCGGGCTCCACGAGGCCCATGTTGCCTACCACCGGCTCTACAATAATGGCTGCCAGCTGCTCCGGGTTCGCCGCGATGGCCGCCTTCACTGCCTCCAGGTCGTTGTAGGGCACGGTGAGGGTATCCTTGGCCACGCCTTCGGTCACGCCCGGCGAGTCGGGGGCCCCTAGGGTGAGGGCGCCCGAGCCAGCCGCAATCAGAAAGGAGTCGCCGTGGCCGTGGTAGCAGCCCTCGAACTTCAGGATTTTGGGGCGGCTGGTGTAGCCACGCGCCACCCGGATGGCCGACATGGTGGCTTCGGTGCCGGAGTTTACCAGGCGCACTTTTTCCACGCTGGGCACCATCTCGATAATCAGTTCGGCCAGCTCAATCTCGCGCCGGGTGGGGGCGCCGTAGCTGAGCGAGGCGGGCAGCGCGTCGCGCACGGCCGTGAGCACCACCTCGGGGGCGTGGCCAAGTATCATCGGCCCCCACGAGTTTATGAAGTCAACGTATTGGTTGCCATCTACATCGGTAAGCCAGGCGCCCTGGGCCGACTGCATGAATACGGGGGCGCCACCTACGGCCCGGAAGGCCCGCACCGGCGAGTTGACCCCGCCCGGAATTACTTCCTGAGCGCGGGAAAAGAGGTTTTCGGATATTGTCATTATGAGTGAGCTGTTAGCTGCTAGCTGTCAGCTGGTTAGTGCTTATAGCAGACTGATTTTCGCTATAAACTGCTGGCGACGAGTTGCTGAAATACAACAGCTGCCAGCTGCTAAAAATTACCGCTGCACCTGATATTCCAGGCCGTTGAGGCGCACGATGGGCACTATTTGGTTGTCGTGGGCGCCGCTGGGGTAGGCTATGCCGTCGAGCAAGACGCCGGGTGTGACGGGCTCCTCAGCCAGGGAAGCCTGAAACGAAGGACCAAACTGCTGCAGGGCCGCCCCGAAGTATAGCAGTAGCTCGAAGCCCTGACCGGCAAAGACGGAGGGCGGCAACTTCTGGCGGGCCAAGTATAGCTGCCGGAAGCGCCGGTAGCCGGGCCGCTGCTGGTCCACAAACTTGGGATGGTAGAAGTAAGGCCCGCTGAGCTGGCCGATGCCCAGATAAGGGTCGTCGAGCCAGGCACCGGGGGCCAGTAAGGCCGGGCGGTTGGCCACCGGAATGCTCCCTAGGGCCGTGAATGCGGCGGTAGCCGCCTTGCGCTCGTCGGTGGCCATTACCAGCAGACCGGCGCCGGTCAGCTCGGTGGGTAGCAGCGCGGTACCGAGGCTAGTAGCATCGGTAACAGTGAGGGGGTGCACGGCCGCTATTCGGCCCCCGGCAGCCTGAAAAGTCGTTTGGAATGCCGTTACAAAAGCTAGGTCGTCTTTGCCGGTTTCGTGCAGCACCACGGCTGGGCGCGCGGTGCCGAAGCTGCGGGCCGCAAACTCGGCGGCGGCGCGGCCCTGGGTGGCGGCGCTCGACGAAAACAGGTAGTGGTAGGGATTGTCGGCTACGAGGCTGCCATCCTGCGACAGCGGGTTGATGCAGATAATCTGGTGCTCACGGGCGTAGCGGGCCAATATCTTGGCACCCGATTTATACACCGGGCCGATGAGCATGTCCATGCCGGCCAGCTCGGGCAGGGCGAGCACGTTCTTGAGTGTCAGCGTGTCGGCGCCAGTGTCGTAAGCAAAGAGCTGCACCGTGCGGCCCGCGCGCTGCAGCGAGTCTTGGGCCAGGCGCATGCCGGCGTAGAGGTCGGTCACGAACTGGTTGTCGCGGCGGGTTTGCCAGCTGGTATCGTCCAATAGGAAGGGCAGCAAGATGGCCACGTTGTAGCTGCTTTTGCGGGCTACCGGGCGGGCAGCTGCGGGCGACAGGGCCGCGGCATACGCGGCGCGGTCGAGCCCGAACTGCTGCACCAGCGCCGCTATCTGCTGGCGGTCAGCGTCGGTGGGGGCGGGGTTCTTGGCCAGGAAGTCGGCGTAGAGGCGGCCCACCAGCTTGCTCTGTGGGTAGCGCCGCTGCAGGCGCTGCCAAGTGGTGCGGTCTTGCAGGCGGGGCAGGTAGGTGGCCTGCATGGCTTCGCGGGCGGCACCGTACTTATCGGCCGGTAGCTGCCCTAGGGTGCGCAGGGCGGTGTCGTAGTCGCCTTGCTCGAACGAGGCCTGGCCCTGCAGGTACAGTACTTCGCCCAGGCCGTAGTAAGTAGGGTAGCGGTTGCGGATGAGGTTGAGCATCTGCTCGGCCTCGGCCCACTGGCCGGCGCGGCTGGCAGCCACAGCATAGAGGTATGCCGCATCGGCGGCCTGCGCAAAGTGATTGACGGGCTGGGTCAGGGGCTCGAGCTGGCGCATAGCGGCGGCGTAGTGGCCCTGGTCGAGCTGGGCTCGGCCCTCGCGGTAGCGCACCTGCTGGCCCTGGGCCGCCGCCAACTGCGGCAACCCAAGCGCCAACAGCCACAGCCAGAAAAGACGGTACAAAGAGGTCATAAAGGAAAAGTGCTGGCGCAAAGGTACGGCGGGTGGGGGAGGGGTGTTGGCCACCGAGCACCCTAGGGGCCTAGACCGGCCATGCAGCCCCCGCACCCTCGTGCCTACCTTTAGCGTATCCGAACCAACCGCCGCCCGCCGATGCTGTCTGCCATGCCCGTTTCGCTGCCTACGTTGCGCCGCCGCCTGCCGCTACTGCTGGCCCTAGGCTTGTCGCTAGCCCTCAGCTTTGCGCTCATTGCCGTGCGGGTAATCCTCACAGGGCAGTGGCTGTTCGTTTTCCTACTCTGGAACCTGTTTTTGGCGGCGCTGCCCTTTGGCATGAGTGCGGCGCTGCACTTGGCGGCGCGGCCCCCTAGGGCCCTGCTGCTGCTGGCCGTGGGCGTGGTGTGGCTGCTGTTCTTTCCCAACGCGCCCTACCTCGTCACCGACCTCTTTCACCTCGAGCCGCGCCCTGGCGTGCCCTACTGGTACGACTTGGCCCTCATCGTGTCGTGCGCCTGGAACGGCCTGATGCTCGCCTTCGCCTCGCTGCTTGATATGCACGCGCTAGTGCGCCAGCGCCTGGGCTTTTGGGCGGGTTGGGGGTTTGCCACGGTGGCCCTCGGGCTCAGCGCCTTCGGGGTGTATCTGGGCCGCTACCTGCGCTTCAACTCCTGGGACATCCTCAGCAACCCGTTCACGCTGTTCTACGACATCGTGCAGCGCATTTTGCACCCCTTCCACAACTGGCAGACCTGGGGCGTGACGGTAGTTTTTTGGGCCTTCCTGCTCATTGCCTACGCCACCGTGCGCCTGCTGGGCCGCACCGAAATGATGACTGAGACAGAAGAGTAGGTAGGTAAGCCGCAGTATCCCACGGCTTACTACTTATTTCGTCACGACCTCCAGCTGGCCGCCGGTGTTGAAGAGCTGGTAAGGCACGAAGTAGCCTGAGTTAGTCGCGCCGTTCACTCGGATGGTGCTTAGGTTGCGGGTAGTGCCAGATTTTTTCATGGTCAGCACCTTGCCGTTGGGCATGGTCCAGCGCACCTCGTCGAACACGGGCAGCGTAACGATGTAGCGCGTGTCGGCGGCAGAAAGGGGGTAGAGGCCAGCGGCGCTGAACACGTACCAGGCCGACATCTCGCCCGCGTCGTCCATGCCCGAAAAGGCCAGGCCTTTCTCGCCGGTGTTGTAGAACTTGGCCATGATTTCGTCGAGGCGCTGCTGCGACTTCTCGGGCTTGCCCACGTAGTAGTAGGCAAACGGCGTTTCGTGGTCGGGCTGGTTGCCGTGGCAGTACTGGCCGATGAAGCCCGACACGTTGCGAGCGATGTAGCTCGGGTTCCAGGGCACGGTGAAGAGCGAGTCTAACTTGGCCTCGAAGGGCCTAGGGCCGCCGTAGAGCTGCACCAGGCCCGGCATGTCGTGGGGCGCGAAGAAGGACACCTGCCAGGCATTGGCTTCGCGGTACATGTACTCGTAGTACGGGTACTGCGGGTTGAAATGCTGGACCCACTGGCCGTTGGCTTGCCGCCCGCGCATAAACTTGGTGCCGGGGTCGAACACGTTGCGGTAGTTTTTGGAGCGCGCCATCATCGTGCGGTACTGCGCGGTATCGTGCAGGGCCTGGGCAAGCTGGGCCACGGCGTAGTCGTCGAAGGCGTACTCCAGCGTTTTCGACACGCCGGCGCTGCCTTTGGTTTCCACGTTGGGCGCGGCTACCTCATCGGTGGCGATGTAGCCCTTTTCGATGTATTCCTTGATGTAGGGCCGGGTGCCGCCCTCCACGTTGGCGTTGCGCAGCAGCAGGCGGTACACGTCCTGCACGTCGAAGTTGGTGACGCCGCGCTGGTAGGCCCCGGCCACGAATGAAGCCGCGTGGTCGCCGTGGAAGAAAGTCGGAATGAAGCCAGTTTTATCCCCGATATCCTGCATCGACTTGATGATATCAGCCGTGACGCCCGGCGCCAACATGCTCATCAGCACGTCTTTGTTGCGGTAGGTGTCCCAGAGCGAAGGCAGCGTGTAGTACTGAAAATCGGCCTTGACCACTTTGCCTTTCACGTCGGTGTACTCGCCGTTGCCATCGCTGCGCAGGGCGGGCCACAAGAACGAGCGGTAGAGGCAGGTGTAGAACATGGTCTGCTGCTGCGCGTTGCCGCCCTTCACGGTCACGCGGGTCAGCAGCTGGTTCCAGGTGGTGGTAGCGGTTCGCCGCACCTCGGCAAACGAGCGGTTGCCCAGCTCTTGCGCCAAGTTTTGCTGGGCGTTGGCTATGCTCACAAACGAGAGGCCGATGCGCAGCTCCACGGGTTTGCGGCTGCCGTCGGCCAGCTTCACCACGGCCAGGCCCTCGCGGGTGCCCTTGCCGCGGAGTGCAATGTCCTGGATGTCGTCGCTGAGCTGGGCGAAGAAGTAGGCGGTTTGGTCGCCCGTCTTTTGAAAGCCCTGCACGGCCCTAGGGCCTACTTTTTCAATGGTCCAGTCGTTGACGCGCTCGTTCGAGCGACCCAGCTTGAACACCAGGCTGCGGTCGGTAGGCTGGGCGAAGGTGTACTGGTGCAGGCCGCAACGCAGGGTCGAGGTCAGCTGCACGCGCACGTTGTAGTCCTGGAGCGTGACGCCGTAGTAGCCCGGGGCCGCCGTTTCGGTGTCGTGCGAGAAGCGCGAGGAGTAGCTACCATCGGCCTTGGCGGCGCCTACTACGGGCAGCACCGGCAAGTGACACAGGTTCCAGTGGCCCTTGTTGGTGTGCGCAAAGCCTTGGATGACAGTGTCCTCGTACTGGTAGCCCGAGCCCGTGTTGAATTCCGTGACGGGGCTCAGCTGCACCATGGCGTTGGGCAGGGCGCTGCCCGGAAACGCCAACCCGGCCCATACGCCGTGCCAGTCGGGCGGCGCCACGTAGCCCACCAGCTTGGGGTCGGTGAAGGCCGCCGTACCGATGAGCGGGTTCACGTACTGGGCTGGGCCGCCACCCGCGCTGCCACCCCCATTGCCCGACGATGAGGGCACCGTACGGGCGCAGGAAACGAGCCCTAGGGCCGCGAGCAGAAACAGAGAGCGTAAGCGTGGTTGCGTCATGGTACGCAAGAGAGGAAACGTGGAAAAGGAATGCCAGACGGCGATACGGCGCTAGAGTCGGCTGCTGTCGGCGCTAGGTTGCAAGAACAAGGAAAGCTAGGCGCGCTTCGCAACGGCAAGCCTACTCGGCCTGCTTGATGAAGCGCTTGGTCAGGTGTTGCTCGCCGCTCAGCCACGACACGGTGTACACGCCGGGGGCTAGGGCCGATACGTCGAGCGTGTTGGCGGCTACGGGGGCAGTAAGCACAGTTTGCCCTAGGGTATTGAGTATGGTCACATTGCCGCCTGTCAGGTTGCGGGTGGTGTAGAGGGTCAGGCGGTTGGCTACGGGGTTGGGCAACACCTCGAAGCCTGCCGCTTTGGCCGCGGCGCTAGTAGTAGCGAGCGGCGTGGCCGCCGTGACCTGGGCCACGCGCAGAATGGCGGCGGCCGCGCAGGCCTGGCCCATCATCTGAATCGAGCCGGGGAAGAGGTAGCGGCGGTCGAGGTTCCAGGTGCCATCCGAGTCGTTGTAGGAGCCGGGGTAGTAGCCGAGCTGGTCGCGGCCGTAGTCGATGAGGTAGTCCACGATATTGCGCGCCGCGTCGAGCCACTTAGCGTCGTGGTCCACCTCGTAGAAGTCCACCAGCATCTCTACCATGTCGCTGCCGCCCCAGAAGGAGATTTCGCTCACGCCCTTGCCGGGCGTGTACCACTGGCGCAGGCAGGCGTTGGCCATCACCGTGGCGTCGTCGAGGTAGCGGCTGTCGCCGGTGCGCTGGTAGAGGCGCAGGGCCAGCTGGATGTCGGGCGTGGTTTGGTAGGCGCGGTAGCCACCGCCATTTTCGTTATGGCCGCTCAGGCTCCAGGCGCCGTTGTTATTGAAAGAGAACTGGTTGATGAGGTTAGTGCTGCCGTCACGCAGCCGCCAGCTCACGTTGTTGATGCGGTCGTAGTAGCCCTTGGCAATGTCCAGGTACTTGGGGTCGGTGTTGTCTTTGGCCAGCAGGGCACAGTGCAGCGCCGGCAAAATGGTGGCCTGCGAGTAGAACTTGCCCCAGCCCAGCTCGGCCTCTTTTTGCGGTACGCCCCAGTTGGCGTCGCGCGCCCCTAGGCAGTAGTTAAGGCCGATGAGCGAGCGGTCGAGCAGCCCGGTTTCGGTGGGCAGCACCTGCTGGTAGGCGTCCATGAGGGCCAGGCCAACGATGGCGTTGTCGTCGTAGAGCGGGTCGGCACCGGGCACGATGTCGGAGGCGTACTTGCCGTTTTGGCGGTACTGGTCGAGGGCGTAGGCGTAGGACTTGAGCCGGGCGGTGTATTTGGCCGGGTTTTCGAGGGCGCCGTAGCGCAAGGCCCGCAGCATGTGCGAGGCCGGCCACACGTAGCTCACGCCGCCGCGCTCCACAATAACGTTCTCGTTGCCATCTAGTTGCTCCACGTAGAGCTGCTTGTTGGCGTTGTAGAACTTGGTGTTGAGCTTGTCGAGAATGGCCTCGCCCGCCACCTGATACTTATTCTGGCCGAAGGCAGCCGGTGCCGCGAGTAGGCCGCCAGCCAGCAGCAGCGCCAGCCGTAGTCCCCCTAGGGTAGGTGTAGAAATGCGCATAGCAGCTTGCTGGGTAAAGGATGGGAAAGGAACGGGGGAGGGGACTAGGGAGCCGGAAATGGAGTCCGCCACTAGCATGACGCACGTTACCCGTTTTTGTACTGCCCTAGGTGGTAAGAAACCAGGTCGTCGATGGGCGAGCTAATGATTTTGCCCACTGCCATGCCGTGCGCCGCGGCAGCCTGGGTGAGCGCCGCGCGGAAATTGTAGCCCACCGACCCTACGCAGTTGAAAGTATGCGCTTGGTAGCCAGGGTACTTGGCGATGATGTTCCGAAAGAATAAGTTGAATGCCTCGGCCACTAGCTGCTGGCAATAGAGCTCAGCGTGGTGGTCGTTGGCAAACTTGGCGAAGCTGGCCACGAAGCGGTTCGGAAATGGCTGGTTGTAGAGCCGGTCCAGAATGGCGTCGCGCTCCAGGCCGTAGGTAGCCCGAAACTCGGCCGCCAGGTTGGCGGGCATGTCACCGCGCAGGTAGTCGCGCAGCAGCGCCTTGCCGATGAAGGCCCCGCTGCCCTCGTCGCCCAAAAAGTACCCTAGAGAGTCCACGTTGTGCGTAATGCGCTCACCGTCATACACGCACGAGTTAGTGCCCGTGCCCAGGATGGCCGCAAACCCTGGTTGCCGGCCCAGCAGGGCCCGCGCCGCCGCCAGCAGGTCGTGGCCCACCACCACGCGAGCCTGCCCAAACACACTTTTCATAGCGTCGGCTACGATGGCTACTTGCTCATCCGACACTACGCTGGCACCATAGTAGTGCACCTCCGCAATGGCCGCTGCATCCAGCGTAGCCGGCAGGCTTTGGTGCAGCGAGGCAATAATGCCGGCCGTGCTGATAAACTCGGGGTTGTAGCCATCGGTGTGAAAAAGGGAGCGCGTACCGTGGGCATCAACCAGGCACCAGGTGGTTTTGGTGGAGCCGCCGTCTGCAATCAGAAGCATAAGGGTGGGAAAGGAATAGGACCAAGAAGTGCAAAGCCACCCGACCAGTAGGCTAGCAGTGGCCCGAGCGTTTGGCAAAGTAAATGAATAGTTTGGATGAAATAAAAACTATTTTGCTCGTTTAGGTACCAAACAAACATTTTTAGTTTCAATATTTGCAATTGTAAGCTTGTGGCACCCTGTTCAAGCGTGCCGCTAGCCTTCGTTAGCCAGGTGCCCGATACCACCCCTAGGGCCACTGCTTAGCTACTAAGCCGCCTTAGAATCATTAGTTCGGTTGCTTTCCTACACTGTCTCCTTTTCCACTCTCTATACTTCTTGCCCAATGCGCGCCTCCAACTACGACAAGTTTCCGTTCGTGCCGGTGGCGGCCGGGGCCGACGCTTGCCAAACTGGATGGGCTGCCATTGGGGCAGCGCTGCGGCAGGCGCTGCCGGGTGAAACCACTCCCGGCCAGCCGCTGGTGCTGGCCGTGGAGTGCTACCCCGGCACCACCCTAGGACCCCTGCGCCAGGCCCTCACCGAGGCCTTACAGCCGGCGCAGTGCCTAGTGGCCGACGACCTCTACCGCACCCCCGCCGACATCGACACGCTAGTGGCTGGCCCGCTTACCGACGACCCGGTTTTCGGCCGGCTCAACGGCCTGACGGTGCGCGACTTCCTGGACCCAGCCAAACTGCACGCGGCACAGGCCACGCTAGCCGCCGCAGCTGGGCAGTTGGTGCTAGTGCTGGGTACCGGGGCCACGCTGGTGTGTCCTAGCCCCGCCGTGCTGGTGTATGCCGACCTGGCGCGCTGGGAAATTCAGCTGCGGCAGCGGCGCGGCGAAATCGCCAACCTCGGCAGCGAAAACTTTGCCGCGAAAGCCAGCCTGAAGTACAAGCGGGCCTACTTCGTGGACTGGCGCGCGGCCGACCGCCTCAAGAAGCAGGCCTTGCCCCGCGCCGACTTTTTACTTGACACCAATGACCCGGCCGCGCCCAAACTCATCCGCGGCGCCGACCTGCGGGCGGGACTGGCGGCCACCGTGCGGCGGCCGTTTCGGGTGGTGCCGTTTTTCGACCCTGGCCCCTGGGGCGGGCAATGGATGCGCGAGAAGCTCGACCTGCCCGAAGGCCCTAGCAACTACGCCTGGGGCTTCGACTGCGTGCCCGAGGAGAACTCCCTGCTGCTGGGCTTCGGCGCGGCGCGGGTCGAAATCCCGAGCCTTGACCTCGTGTTTGCGCACCCTCGCGAGCTGCTGGGAGAGGCCGTACACGGGCGCTTCGGCACCGAGTTTCCCATCCGCTTCGACTTCCTCGACACCGTGGGCGGCGGCAACCTCTCGCTGCAAGTGCACCCGCTCACGGAGTACGCCTTCGACCAGTTTGGCCTGGCCTACACCCAGGATGAGAGCTACTACATGCTCGACGCCGTACCCGGCGCCACCGTGTACCTAGGCCTCAAGGAGGGCGTAGAGCTGCCCGCCATGCTGGCCGACTTGCAGCGCGCCCAGGACGACCCGGCAGCCCCGTTCCCGGCGGCCGAGTACATCAACGAGTTTCCGGCGCACCGGCACGACCACTTCCTCATTCCGGCCGGCACGGTGCACTGCTCGGGGGCGGGTGGCATGGTGCTGGAGATTTCGGCCACGCCCTACATCTTCACTTTCAAGCTCTGGGACTGGGAGCGCCTGGGCCTCGATGGTCAGCCCCGGCCCATCCACCTGGCGCACGGCGCGGCCAACATTCAGCCCGACCGCACGACCGAGTGGGTGAAGCAAAACTTGGTAAACCAAGTGCAGGAGGTGGGTAGCGGCGACGGGTGGCGCGAGGAGCGTACCGGTTTGCACGAGCGCGAATTCATTGAAACGCGGCGCCATTGGTTTACGGGCTTGGTGCCGCACCACACCCTAGGGGGCGTGCAGGTACTCAACCTGGTGCAGGGCGCCGAGGTCGTGGTAGAAAGCCCCACCGGTGCCTTCGAGCCCTACGTGGTGCACTACGCCGAAACGTTCATCGTGCCCGCCGCGGTGGGCGCCTACACCATCCGGCCCCACGGCGCGGCTGTCGGCACCGAGTGCGCCACCATGAAAGCCTACGTGCGCACCTAGCCCTAGGCCCGCTGCTGATTAATTATTCCACAAGGAACCTTGCAAAAAGACGGTCATGCTGAGCTTGCCGAAGCATCTCTACTGCGCAAGTAATCCCGACAATCGAAGTTAGCTGCGCGGTAGAGATGCTTCGACTTCGCTCAGCATGACCATCTTCTTATATATAGCCAATTTCCTGTGTCTGACATCCTCACCCCCGACAACGCCGCGGCCGTCCGCGCCCAAACTATCGTCGAAAAGCTGCTGCAAGCCGGCACCGTGGCCGTCGATGAGCTCGCCGCGCTGTTTGGCGTGTCGGTGGCTACCGTGCGGCGCGACCTGATGGAGCTGGAGCAACGCGGCCGGCTGCGGCGCACCCACGGCGGCGCCGTGCCCCGCGAGCCCCTGCTCTACGAACCCTTCCGCTACGATTCCAGCTTCCACGAGCAGATAGACCGCAACCTGGCCGAGAAGCGCCGTATTGGGCTGGCCGCCGCTGCCCTCATCCAGCCGGGCGAAATCATCTCGCTCACGGCCGGCACCACCACCACGCAAGTCACGCGCAGTTTGCGGCCGGGCGCCAACGTCACGGTCGTCACCAATACCGTGAACGTGGCCATGGAGCTCAGCCACCGCGACGACGTGCGCGTGTTCGTAACGGGCGGCTTCCTCACGGGCGGCTGGTTTTCGCTGGTGGGCCCGGCCACGGCGCAGGCCCTAGGGCAGTTTTTTGTCGACAAGGTCTTCATTGGCGTCAACGGCATCGACGCCCAAAAGGGCCTTACCTCGCTGCACCCCGAGGAAGCCGCCATCATTCAGGTGATGGTGCGGCAGGCCAAGCAGCGCATCGTGGTGGCCGACCATACCAAGCTTGGCACGGTGGCCACCTCGCTCATTTGCCCCACCGCCGAGGTGCACCAGCTCATCACCGATTCGGGCGCCACCGAGGAGCAGGTAGCCCCCTTCCGCGCCCTCGGCATCGAGGTGCTGCGGGTGTGAGGCCCTAGGACTGCGGCAGTTGCGCGGACTATGTAGTCCGCGACCGGGTGTGCAAGTCGCGGACTACATAGTCCGCGCAACTGCCCGCTTGCTTACTCTTCTCGCTGATAATCACTTCTTTTTTCCCACCCTGCTATGTCTAGTCAAGCTGCCCCTAGGGTTCCCCTCCGCGATGCAGCGGCCGCGCCGCCCGCCCCGGCCGTCAATCCCGCCTACGTGTACTTGATTGGGGCCGTGGCGGCGCTGGGCGGGCTGCTGTTCGGCTTCGACACGGCCATTATCAACGGTGCGTTGGTGTTCTTGAAGAAGGACTTTAACCTGACCGACGCGCAAACCGAGCTAGCGGCCAGCGCCATCTTGTTTGGGGCGGTGGCGGGCGCGGCGGTGGCTGGCTGGCTCACCGACCGCTACGGGCGTAAGCGCTTGCTGTTTGGGGCGGCGGCGCTATTCACGGTGTCGGCGCTGGCGGCGGCGGTGCCGCGCACGCTCACCGAGTTTGTGCTGGCGCGGCTGGCGGGCGGCCTGGCTATTGGCGTAGCCTCGCTGCTGGTGCCGCTCTACCTGGCCGAAATCGCCCCGGCCCGCATCCGCGGGCGGCTGGTCACGCTCAACCAGCTGGCCATTGTGTCGGGCATTTTGCTGGCCTACGTGGCTAGCTACTACCTGGCCGACCTGGGCCTAGGCTCGTGGCGCTGGATGTTTGCCACCGCGGCCGTGCCCTCGGTGCTCTTCATGGTCACGCTGCTGCTGGTGCCCGAAAGCCCCCGCTGGCTGCTGGGCCAGGGCCGCGACGCCGAGGCCCTCGGCACCCTCACCCGCCTCAATGGCGCCGCGGCCGCGGCCACCGAAGCCGCCGAAATCCAAGCCGCCCTGGCCGACGAGCAGGGCGAAGCCGCCAGCCTGAGTCAGCCGCGCCTGCGCCGCCCGTTGCGCATTGCGGTGGTGCTGGCCGTGTTGCAGCAAGTCACGGGCATCAACACCATCCTCTACTACGGCTCCATCATCCTCACCGAGCACAGCGGGCAAAGCGCCTCGTCGGCCATCGGGGCCAACGCCCTCATCGGGGGCATCAACTTCGCGGGCACCATCTTGGCGCTGTTCATCATCGACCGGGTGGGGCGCAAGCCGCTGCTGCTCGTGGCCTCGGGCGGCATGGCGCTGGCCCTAGGGGCGCTGGTGGTGACCCTGCAGCTGCACGCGCCGGGGCCGTGGCTGCTGGGCTTCATCATGCTCTACGTGGCTTGCTTCGCGGTGGGGCTGGGGCCGGGCGTGTGGGTCGTCATCGCCGAAATTTTCCCCAATGCCGTGCGCGGCCGGGCGGCATCGCTGGCTACGGTAGCGCTGTGGGCCGCCTGCACGCTCATCTCCTACACCTTCCTGTCGCTAGTGAAAGCGGCGGGCCTCGGGGGCGCGTTCGGGCTCTACGCGGTACTGTCGGCCTTCACCTTTTTGTTTGTGTGGCGGGGCGTACCCGAAACCAAGGGCCGCACCCTGGAAGAGATTGAGCGGGGCTGGCACTAGGCAGAGTAAGGCGCCGCACTGCGCGGTTGCACGAGCTTGCTAATACGTTTAAGCAAACTTCATCCTTACCTTTTCGGCCGCTCCCGCTCTAACCTCCTCCGTTGATATGACGCCGCCCGATGCTTCCCTGTGGAACGACTTTCTGGCGGGCAACAAGCAGGCGTTCGAGCGCATCTTCCTGGCGCACTACGACGAGCTATATCGCTACGGCATGCGCCTGCTGGGCGACGAGGAAACGGTGAAGGACTGCATCCAAAACCTGTTTCAGCGGCTGTGGCAGCGCCGCCAGGGCCTAGGGCCCGTCGAGGATACCCGGCCCTACCTGTTCAGCGCCCTGCGCCACCACATCACCGACGAGGTGCGGGCCCAAAAGCGCCGCACGGCCCTGCAGTCCGGATACCTCGGCGACGCTCCGGTGCAGCACTCGCCCGAAGATTTTCTCATTGCCCAGCAGTTGACCAGCGAGCAGCAAGCCCAGCTGCTGGGGGCCCTAGGGCAGCTCAGCAACCGGCACCGCGAAGCACTGCACCTCAAGTTTTTCGATGGCTTCAGCTACGACCGCATCGCCGAGATAATGGGCCTCAACCAGCAGTCGGTGCGCAACCTGGTGCACCAAGCCATCAAGCGGTTGCGCCAGGTGCTGCCGCCCGCCCTGCTCGTGGTGCTGCCCGGGTGGCTGCTGAACTGCCTGCTCTGAGGCCGGATAAAATATCGGTTATATCGAGCGCCGCAAAGCACCTCGCTTGCTGGCGTCAGGGTCACTAATCCAACGGCGCGAGCAAGATGCCTCGCGGCGCTCGGCATAATTCAACGCCCTCTTTAAAAATTAATTAACTGTAAATAAGCGTATTAATAGACAAATAGAAGGATTTTTTACATTTCCTACAGTACAAAAACGTGCTACGTGCGTGGTCAGGAAAAGTTCGGTTCTTCCCACCCGGCTCGCCTATGGATTTTACGAATTACGCAGTAAGTGACTTGGTGGCTGACGAGTCGTTTCAGGCCTTCGTGGCTGATGCCGATTCGGAAGCCGGGCGCTTCTGGCAAGCGTGGTTGGCCGAGCACCCCGCCCAGCAGGCCGATGCCGACCTGGCTGCCGCCTTGGTGCGCGGCCTAGGCCCCGGCTCACTCTACCAGGTGCCAGCCGAGCTGAAGCAACAAGAACTGCTACGCTTGCGGCAGGCACTGTGGGCTACCCCGCCGCAGCCTTGGCTACGCGGGCGACGCCGCGCCCGGGTGCTAGTGGGCTCGCTGGCAACTGCTGTGCTGGCCGCCCTAAGCTGGTGGCAATGGTCGGCTACTACTGGCCCCACCACGGAGTACGCGGCCGGTCCCCGCCAGCAGCGCACGCTTACCCTGCCCGATGGCTCGGTGGTAGTGCTCAACGCCAACGCCAAGCTCACTGCCGCCACCCGCTGGACTGCTACCACGCCCCGCGAGGTGTGGCTGACCGGCGAGGCCTACTTCCAGGTGACGCACCTGGCGGCGCCGGCCGTGCAGGATATCGCCGTCGCCCCGGCTCCGGCCAAGTTTGTGGTGCATGCCGGCGGGCTCGATATCGCCGTGCTTGGCACCCAGTTCACGGTTAACAATCAGCCTGCCAGCACCAAAGTGGTGCTCAACTCGGGCAAAGTAGCTGTGGACCGCCGCGCTTGGCTCGGCAGCGAAAACCTGCTGATGCAGCCCGGCGACCTGGTCGAAACCTCTGAGGATGCCCCGCAGCTCACCCGGCGGCGCGTGCAGCCTGCCCTGTATTCGGCCTGGACGCAGGGCCAGCTGCAACTGCAGCAGACCTCGCTGCGCGACCTCGTGCAGCTGCTGCGCGACGACTACAACTGGCAGGTAGAGGTAACCGACCCCGCCCTGCTAAACCAGACCCTAACTGGCCTGCTGCCCGCCAACGACCCCGACCTCCTGCTGCCCGCCCTGGCCAAGTCGCTGGGCGTGCAAGTTACCCGCACCGGCAACGTGGTGCGCTTTGGTACCCTGGCCCGGTAAGGCCGGCCCTAGGCCTCTTCTACTCGCTTTTATCCTTTCCCCACCCAACCATATGGCAAACTTTACTCGCTATGTGCGCCTAGCCCTGCTGCTGGGCGCCGTGCCCAGTGGCGTCAGCCGCGCCCAGGGGGCTTTAGCCCTCGCCGTTCAAAACCCGCGCAGCCCCGTGGCGTCGGTGCGCGCCACCGCGGCTCAGGTGCCGCTCGAGTCCTTCATCCAGGAGCTGCAAACCACCTACAAGGTTAATTTCTTGTACCGCAGCCAGTTGGTGACGGGCCGCTACCTGGCCAAAACCCACCCCACCTTCAAGTCGCTGCCCGAAGCCCTGCACTACGTGACGCAGCAAAGCGGCTTGCAGTTCGAGCAACTCAAGGAAAACCTCTACATCATCGTGCCCAAGGCTTCGGCGCCGGTTGGGGCGGTGCCCGCTGCCGAAACGGCGCCGCTGGCCGCCGCCGAGCCGCAGTTGCAAGCCAACGCCCTGGCCGACATCACCATCGGGGGCCGCGTAACCGACGAGAAGGGCGCCGGCCTGCCGGGCGTAACCGTGGTGGTGAAAGGCACTACCCGGGGCGCGACAACTAACACCGACGGCCGCTTCAGCCTGCAGGCACCCGAGAATAGCGTGCTGGTGTTCAGCTTCGTGGGTTACACCCGCAAGGAGGTGCCCGTGGCCGGCGCTACCACCAACCTGACCGTGGCGCTCGTCGAAGAGTCGCAGTCGCTCAATGACGTGGTAGTAGTAGGTTACGGCACCCAACAGCGGGCCAACGTGACGGGCGCCATCAACACCGTGGGCGGGGCGGTGCTCGAAAACCGCCCTGTTACCACCGTGGCCCAGGCCCTGCAAGGCACCTCGCCTAACCTCACCATTCAGCAGAACAGTGCCGAGCCGGGCGCCGGCCTCAACATCAACATCCGGGGCGTAGGCACCCTAGGCAACGCTTCGCCGCTGATTATCGTGGACGGTATTGCGGGCTCGCTCAACGCCATCAACCCCAATGACATTGAGAGCGTAACGGTACTTAAGGACGCCGCCTCGGCCGCCATCTACGGCTCGCGCGCGGCCAACGGCGTACTGCTGGTAACTACCAAGCAAGGTGCGCTCAACCAGAAGCCCACCATCAGCTACAACACCACGTTGGGCTGGCAGGCGCCCAACTTCCAGCGCAAGCCCGTGACCGGCATCCAGTTTATGGAGCTGAAGAACGAGGCGCTCGTCAACTCGGGGCAGGCGCCGCAGTTTACGCCGCAGCAAATGCGCGACTTCGCGGCCCACGGCGACTACGACTGGCAACTCAACCAGGTGCTTAAGAAGCAGGCGTTTCAGCAAAACCACAACCTGAGCGTAAGCGGCAGCTCGGGCAAAACCCGCTACCTGGTGTCCCTAGGGTACGTGGACCAGAACAGCCTGTTCTTTGGTGATAATTACGGCTTTAAGCGCCTCAACGGCCGCATCAACCTCACCACGCAGGTAACGGACCGCCTGAAGCTGGGCGCTATCGTGTCGTATGCCCACGTAGGTACCCGCGAGCACGCTTTCGACTCGCAGTGGATTATCAGCGACGCGGCCCGCATCCCGGTTATCTATCCCGTGCAGGACGGCCATGGCAACTACGTGACGCCAGCCACGGCCAGCGACAACTCGGTAAACCGCCTGCTCAACGGCGGCCTGCGCACCAACTCCAACGACAACGTCTTCGGCAACCTCAACGCCGAGTTTGAAATCATCAAGGGCCTGCGGCTGCGCGGCCTGGTGGGCGGCGACCTTTGGAACTACCAGCTCGATGAGTTTCAGCGCAGCTTGCAGTACGTGACGCTCGACGGCTCGCCCACGGCGGGCGGCGACGGCAACAATTCGGTGCAGAACCGCAACCAGCGCACGCTGCTCACCAACTATCAGACGACCCTCAACTTCGACCGCACCTTCGCCGTGAAGCACAGCGTGCAGGCAGTAGTAGGCTACTCGACCGAGCACTACACCGACGACCGCCGCGGCATTCACGTGATTAACGTTCCCGGCAACCAGTTTGGGGTGATTAATAACGGCACCACCTACGCCGGCATCTACGACCCCAGCGGCGGCTACCACGCCAACGGCACCTACGGCAACCAGGAGCAGTGGGCCCTGAACTCGGTGTTTGGGCGCGTGAACTACGCCTTTGCCGGCAAGTACCTGCTCGAAGGCAGCTTCCGCTACGATGGCTCGTCGCGCTTCGCCAGCAACCGGCGCTGGGGCTTCTTCCCGTCGGGCTCGGTGGGCTGGCGCCCGCTGGAAGAGAACTTTATGGAGTTCATCAAGCCCGTGTTTAGCGACTTAAAGTTCCGCGCCTCCCTAGGGCAACTCGGCAACCAGAACATCGGCCTCTACCGCTACCTGAGCACCGTAACCCTGTCGCCGGGCACGTATTCGTTTGGCGGCGTGCCGGTGTCGGGCTCCTACTTCAGCACCTCCAACTCGGCCATTACCTGGGAAACGGCCACCATGGGCAACGTGGGCGTGGACTTCGGGTTCTTCCAGAACGCGCTGTCGTTCAGTGCCGACTACTTCGACAAGCGCACTAGCAACATCCTGATTGACTTGCCGGTAGCGGGGGCCTTCGGGGCCGGCGCGCCCACCCAGAACGCGGCCCGCGTGCGCAACCAAGGTTGGGAGGTAACTGCCACCTACCGCATGCGCACCGAGCGCGGCTTCAACCAGAGCCTGAGCCTGAACGTGGCCGACACCCGCAACACGGTGCTTGATACCAAGGGCGTGCAAACCATCCGGGGCGGCGACGCTACCAACATCATCCGCGAGGGCTACCCCATCAACTCGTACTACGGCTATAAGTCGGATGGCTTGTACCAGACGATGGAGGAAATTGCCGCCGGTCCCAAGCCCTCGTTTGTGGCGCCCGGCACGGTGCGGCCCGGCGACATCCGCTACGTGGACCGCAACGGCGACGGCGTCATCAACCAGGACGACCGCTTTATCCTGGGCAATCCGTTTCCGCGCTACACTTTCGGCGCCACCTACTCGGCCGACTACAAAGGCTTCGACCTGCTGGTGTTTGTGCAGGGCGTGGGCAAGCGCAGCCTCTACATCCGGGGCGAAGGGGTGGAAGCCTTCCACAACAACTGGGAGGACGTGTACCAGCAGCACCTCGACCGCTGGACGCCTACCAACCCCAATGGCACCTACCCGCGCCTGACCATCGGCACGGCCTCGACCAACAACAACCAAGGCTCGGACTACTGGCTGCGCAACGGCGCCTACGCTCGCCTCAAGAACGTGCAGTTTGGCTACACGCTGCCCGCCACCTTTACCCAGAAGGCCCACGTCCAGCGGCTGCGCATCTTCGCCTCGGGCCAGGACTTGTTTACCATCAGCCACTTGAAGAAAATTGGGTTTGACCCCGAGCTCTCGGAGTTCAGCGAAAGCGTGGGCCAGGGCGGCGGCGTAGGCAGCAGCGGCCGCGTGTACCCCGCCGTGCGCGTGATGACCCTAGGCCTCGACATTTCTCTTTAATCTCTATCCCACCCATCATCCAGATGAACCGCAATTTTCGCCATACCCTCCTGCTGGGGCTCGGGCTAGGGCTAGGCCTCGGGGCGTGCCAGAAGCTCGACCTGCCACCCACCGACCGTCCTACCGACGCCACGTTCTGGCAGCAGCCGTCCGACGCGTCCAACGTGCTGACTACGGCCTACGAGAACCTCTACAATTCCGAGTATTTCTTCTTCAACGAAACGCTCTCGGACAACGCTTATAACAAAAGCGATGTGAACGGCTCCAACGCCCGCAACATCGCTGAAGGGGCCTACGGCACCAACCAGGCGCGCGTCACCAACGAGTGGAGCTACCACTACAGCGGCATCCGCAAGTGCAACCAGTTGCTGGCCAACATCGACAAGATTTCGACGCTCGACGCTGGCCTGAAAGCGCGCTACATCGCTGAGGCCCGCGCCCTGCGCGCCTACCAGTATTTCCAGCTGATGACCTGGTACGGCGACGTGCCACTGGTAACCACCGAAATTAGCGTAACCGACGCGGCTGGCCTCACCCGCACCCCTAGGGCCGAAGTCCTCGACTTCGTGCTGAAGGAACTGGACGCCGCCGCCGCCGACCTGCCCGTGAATACCGCCTACGCCGCCGAAGACCGCGGCCGCTTCACCAAGGGCGCTGCCCTGGCCGTAAAGGCCCGAGTACTGCTCTACGAGGGCCGCTGGGCCGACGTAGTGACCGCCACCGACCAGCTGATGGGCGGCACGGTAGGCACCTACAGCCTGTTTTCGAGCTACGCCGGCGTGTTTGCGCCCGGCAACGAGGGCAACAGCGAAGTCATTCTGGACTTGCAGTACCTATTCCCGTCGCGCACTTACTCCGAGCAGCGCTTCTTCATTCCGCGTACCGAGGGCAAGCTCATTTGCGCCATTGCCCCCACCCAGGAGCTGGTCAACGACTACGTGATGGCTAACGGCAAGGCGATTACGGAATCTGGCTCGGGCTATAACGAGGCCACGCCCTACGTAAACCGCGACCCGCGCTTTGCCGCCACCATCGTGTACGATGGGTACAAGTGGCAGCGCCCCGACGGGTCGAGCCTGCTCATCCGTACCGTGCCCGGCACCGGCGACAACTCAGTGGACCGCGCCGACGCCAGCCCCACCGGCTACTACTCGGCTAAGTACTTCGACCCCACCGCCGACGCCAACCTTAATTCGGGCCTGAACCTGATACTGGTGCGCTACGCCGACGTGCTGCTTATGCGCGCCGAAGCCAAGAACGAGCTAGGCCAGCTAACGAGCGCTGAGTGGGACCGCACCATTGGCGCCCTGCGCCGCCGTGCCGGCTTCACCGATGGGGCCGCCCTAACCTTCCCCGGTGGCGACAAGGCCGCCCTGCAAACCGTCGTGCGCCGTGAGCGCCGTACCGAGCTAGCCATGGAAGGCACGCGCATCTTCGACCTGCGCCGCTGGCGCACGGCCCAAACCGCGCTCACCGGCTACGCCCACGGCATTAAGGCCGGCGACCCGAACGTGGACGGGGGCTACCTGCGCGTAGACCAGCGCACCTTCGACCCCGCCAAGCACTACCTCTGGCCGGTGCCCCAGCGCGAGCGCGACATCAACCCCAGCCTCAGCCAGAACCCCGGCTGGTAATCTATTGCTTTTCCCACCCTTTTGATACCCTGGCACTACCGCCCATGAAAACGTCTCCTATTTACCTGCTTTTGCTGCTCGTTGTTGGCCTGCTCGCGGGCTGCAAAAAAGACGACAAAGCCCTCGACGACACCATTACGCCGGTGTCGAACTACATCTCGCCCGCCGATAATATTTCCATCAAGCTCGACCCGCCCTCCAACGCGGCCGTGACCTTTGAGTGGAGCCAGGCCCGCGCCGCCGATGGCACGCTCGTGCTCTACGAAGTACTTTTCGACAAAGACGGCGGCGACTTCTCGAAGCCCGTGTACAGCACCACCTCGGGCACCAACGGCCTCGATACCAAGCTGGTGCTGAGCCACGGCGACCTCAACAAAATTGCCAACCTGGCCGGCATCGCCTCGCAGAGCCAGGGCAAGCTGAAGTGGACGGTGAACGCCTCGAAGGGCCTGAACGTGCAGCCTGCTAGCTCGGCTCGCACTATGACCGTAGAGCGCCCCGCTGGCTTCTCGGTTATTCCGGGCAACCTGTACCTCACCGGCGCGGGCACCGAGGGCGGCGCTACGCTCAGCCAGGCTCTGCCGTTCAAGCGCTTGTCGTCGGGCATATTTGAAATCTACACCAAGCTCACAACCGGCAGCGTGAAGCTGGTAGACCAGATTACCGGCACGCCCACCGAGTACTACATCAGCGGCACCAAGCTGCTGCAGGGCAGCAACGCTACCAACCCCACCACGACGGCGGGCGTTTACCGCATCACCCTCGACTTCAACAACGGCTCGGCCGTCGTGACCGAAATTCAGTCGGTTGGCCTCTGGGTGTCGGCCCAAAACAAGGTGACCGTGACGATTCCCTACGTGGCCAAAGGCCTGTGGGAAATCGACAACACGCCCATCGAGTTCTTCCAGTTCAGCTGGGGCCGCGACGAGCGCTACAAGTTTATCTTCACGGAGAAGGACGCCGCTGGCAAGGTGACCATGCGCCAGTACGGCAGCACCAACGTGGACAACGTGCCCCCCACGTCGTCGACCGCGGCAACCTACTTCAACGTTGTGCCGGTAGCCGACGACCAGTGGAACAACACCTACAAGTTTCCGGCTACGGCCGACCGCAAGAATGTGGACATCCTGGTGATGATGCAGCCCGCCGCCTACACCCACCAGGTGAAGGTGCACTAAGGAGTCGGCCCCCCACTTTAATCCCACCATATGTTCTCCCGAGTTCATGCCAGCGTCCTGCTGGCAGCCCTAGCCCTTTCTTCCTGCCACGAGCCTGTTGATGATGTCATTACCCCACCGGCCCCCCAGCCGGTGGTGGTACAGGCCAACTGGGCCGCCCGGGCCGATTCGGCGCAGGCCGCGCTCAACCAGAATTTCTGGGCGCCGACCGACCAGTACTACCTGCAAAACAACCTGGGCAAGCCTGACTTCAACTACTGGTGGCAGGCCCACGGCCTCGACGTGCTGCTCGATGGCTACCAGCGCACCAAGGTGCTGGACTACACCGCCAAGATGCAGCAACTGCAGCAGGGCACTAAGAAGAAGAACGGTAATACCTACCTCAACACGTACTACGACGACATGGCCTGGCACGCGCTGGCCAACCTGCGCGCCTTCCAACTCACGCAGGACCAGTCGTATAAAGCCACCGCCCAGCTGCTGTGGTCCGACCTCAAAGGCGGTTGGAACACCAACCAGGGTGGCGGCATCGCCTGGCGCAAAACGCAGCTCGACTACAAGAACACGCCGGCCAACGCGCCAGTAGCCATCTTGGCTGCCCGCCTCTACCAGCTCGACCGCAACCCCGACGACCTAGCCTGGGCCCAGAAGATTTACGACTGGCAGAAAAAGAACCTCGTGGACCCCACAACCGGGGCCGTGTGGGACGGCATCAACCGCGAAGGCAATGGGCAGGTGGATAAAGACTGGCGCTTCAGCTACAACCAGGGCGTGTACCTAGGGGCTGGCTTGGAGCTGTACCGCGCCACGCAGCAAAGCACCTACCTCGACGATGCCAACCGTACGGCGGCTTACGTGCTCAACGACAGCCAGCTTTCGCCGGGTGGCATTCTGAAGGACGAAGGCGGCGGCGACGGTGGCTTGTTCAAGGGCATTTTGGTGCGCTACCTGGCTCAGCTGGCCACCGAGCCCGCCGTGTCCGCTGCTAGCCGCGCCAACTACGTGTCGTTCTTGAAGTTCAACGCGGAGAGCCTGTACAAGAAAGGCATGCGCCGCCCGCAGTACCTGTTCAATACCAATTGGACTGCCCAACCGGGCGGCACCGTTGATGGCTCGACGGAGCTGAGCGGGGTGATGATGTTTGAAATAATGGCTGACTTGCAGGCGCGTAAGCTTTTGTAGGGCCTAGTTAGCCCAAAATGCGTCCGTCATGCTGAGCGCAGCGGAGCGGAGTCGAAGCATCTCTACCGCTTTGCCTGCTGCCGTCCCACGACGTAGTAGAGATGCTTCGACTCCGCTCCGCTGCGCTCAGCATGACAACTCTTTTCTTTCTGAACTAACGACAAAAGACTTGGCTGCGCGGTGGGGTGCGGTCTGGTCTGCCCGCGTTTGGCTGGTGGGGCCGGGCGCGGGCATTTTTTCGCACCTGCTATTCTTAAAACTCCTGTTATGAAATTGATTTCCAAGGCCGGCGTATTGCCCCTAGCCCTGCTGCTGGTGGCGGGGGAGGGGGCTAGGGCACAAGGCTCAGCCAAGGCGCCCAGCGTCCTCAAGTACGTAAACCCCAACATTGGCACGGCGCACAGCCGGTGGTTCTTCTATACCCCCGCCGCCGTGCCCTACGGCATGGCCAAGCTGGCGCCCTCTACCAATGGCCACTACGGCAACCCCTCGGGCTGGGAGGCCGTGGGCTACGACACCCGCCAGAACTCTATCGAGGGCTTCGTGCACTTTCACGAGTGGCAGGTGGGCGGCGTGAGCTTCATGCCCACTGCCGGCGAGCTGCGCACCCAACCCGGCGACCTCGACAAGCCGGGCAGCGGCTACCGCTCGCACTTCGACCGCAAAAACCAGGTGGCCGAGCCCGGCTACTATAAGGTGCTGCTCGACGACTACGGCATTACGGCCGAGCTGACGGCCACCAAGCGCGTCGGTTTCCACCGCTACACCTTCCCCAAGAGCGACCAGGCGCACATCATTCTGGACATCGGCAACAAGCAGGGCGAAAGCAGCGACGTGACCGACGCCAGCATTCGGATGGTGGACGCCACGCACGTGGAAGGCTTCGTGAGCACCTACCCCAAGTACGTGAAAACCTACGACCCGAGCGGCAAGGTGAACATGTACTTCTACGGCGAAATCAGCAAGGCCCCGGCCAACGTGGGCGCCTTCACGGTCGCCGGCCAGCAGCCCAACACCAAGTCGGCCACCGGCAAGGGCGCGGGCCTGGTGCTGAATTATAAAACCACCGCGCAGGAGAAAGTCGAGCTGAAAATCGGCCTCTCTTACACCTCCATCGCCAACGCCAAGGCCAACCTGCTGGCCGAAGCCAAGAGCCTGACCTTCGACCAGGCCCGCACGGCCGCGCAAGCCACCTGGCAGCGCGAGCTGGGCAAAATCGCGGTAGAAGGCACCGACGAGCAAAGCAAGACCAAGTTCTACACCGGCCTGTTCCACGCGCTCCTAGGCCGCGGCATTGCCAGCGATATAAGCGGCGCCTACCCCAAGCACGCCGGCCAGGTGGGCCAGCTGGTCGCCAGCGGCCCCGGCCCCAAGCCCGAGTTCATCAATACCGACGCCATCTGGGGCGGCTACTGGAACCTGACCCAGCTCTGGGCACTGAGCTACCCCGAGTGGTACGGCAACTACGTGAACACCGAGCTGCAAGTGTACCGCGACAAAGGCTGGTTTGGCGACGGCCTGGCTAACAGTGAGTTTGTGTCGGGTGTCGGCACCAACTTCGTAGGGCTGGCCGTGGCTGGCGCCTACCAGGTGGGTATCCGCAACTACGACGTGAACCTGGCTTACCAGGCCGTGCGCGCCAACGAGCTGAACTACCGCAACCGCGCCTTCGGCTCGGGCAAGATGGACGTGAAGGCCTTCACCGAGTACGGCTACGTGCCCTTCCGCGACGACTACAAGGAGTACAAAGGCGAGTGGTACAAAACCGACTCGACGGGCGCCTACTTCGCCAACTCGCACACCCTGGAGTACAGCTACAGCGCCTTTGCCGCCGCCCAGATGGCGAAGGCCCTAGGCAAAACGGCGGATTACGAGCAGCTCATCAAGCTCTCCAACGGCTGGCGGAAGATTCTGAACCCGCAGACCAAGCTGATGCAACCCAAGCTGGCCGACGGCACGTTCGCGGCCAACTTCAAGCCGTTTGAGCCGTGGCGCGGCTTCCAGGAGGGTAATGCCATGCAGTACAGCTTCTACGTGCCGCAGAACCCGGCTGGCCTCATTGCGGCAATGGGGCGCGACAAGTTGAACAACCGCCTCGACAGCATCTTCACGGCCTCGGCCAAAACGGGCTTTGGCGGCGGCAAGGAAATCGATGCTTTCGCCGGCGTCAATGCCATTTACAACCAAGGCAACCAGCCTTGCCTGCACATCAGCTGGCTGTTCAACTTCTCGGGCCAGCCCTGGCTGACGCAGAAGTGGACCCGCCAAATCTGCGACGAGTTTTATGGCACCGAGCCCATCCACGGCTACGGCTACGGCCAGGACGAGGACCAGGGCCAGCTCGGCTCATGGTACGTTATCACGGCCCTAGGGCTGTTTGACGTGAAAGGCTTCACCGACGCGCGGCCCATTATCGAGCTCGGCAGCCCCATCTTCAGCAAGTCCACCATCCAGCTGGGCAACCAAAAGAAGCTGGTTATTGAAGCCAAAAACACGTCCAAGACCAACATGTACGTGCAGTCGGCTGAGCTAAACGGCAAGCCGCTCGCCAACTGCTGGCTCTACCGCGACGAGCTGATGAAGGGTGGCCGGCTGGTATTCACGATGGGCCCGCAGCCCAACAAAACCTGGGGCACCAAGACCCCGCCGCCTTCCGCACAGTAATGACTACGAGCATATTAGCTATGGCAGCCCGGCGGGCCCTAGGGGTAGCGGCTTGTCGCTGCCTGCTGGGCGTGGTCCTGCTAGGGGCTGTTCCGGTGGCCCACGCGCAGAAGCTTTCGGCGCGCTACCTGCAACGAGCCGAAACCATGTACGCCACCGTTTGGCAGCGCTACCAGGTGGCGGGGCAGCCCGGCTTGCTCGCCGAAAACTATCCCGCCAACCGGGCCGACTCGCTGACTTATATGCAGGGTGGGGGCGTGCAGGAGAAGGCTGTGAGCTTCCTGTGGCCGTTCTCGGGCATGCTGTCGGCCACCAACGTGCTGCTGAAGATTCCGGCAGCCCGCCCGCAGTACCTGCCCTACCTTGGGCGCCTGCTGGGGGGCCTAGGGCAGTACCGCGACTCGACGCGCACACCCACTGGCTACCAGGCCTACCCTGTGAAGTTTGAAAAGTCGGACCGCTACTACGACGACAACGGCCTGGTCGGTATCGACTACATGGAGGCGTACTTCAATACCAAGAACCCCGTGTACCTGCACCGGGCCGAGGGCGTGTTTGCCTTCATTACGAGCGGCTGGAACAACGACCTGGGCGGTGGCGTGACTTGGCTGGAGGGCCACAACGACCAGAAGCCCGCCTGCTCCAACGGCATGGCCACGCTGGTGGCCCTGAAAATTTACCAGGGCAATAAGAACAAGGCTTACCTGGACTGGGGCAAGAAGTTCTACAAATGGATGTATCAGAACCTGCGCGACTCGACCGGCGTGTACAGCAACGACAAAAAGCTCGACGGCCGCGTCAGCCGCACCTTCTGGACCTACAACTCGGGCTCGATGCTGGAAGCGGCCGTGCTGCTCTATCAGCTCACGGGCGAAAAGCATTACCTAGTCGAAGCCCAGCAGCTCGCCCAGGCGGCCTACCGACATTTCAGCCAGGTGCCGCACGATAAGGCGCTGACGTTCAAAATCGACGTGCCGTGGTTTGTAACCGTGCTGTTTCGCGGCTACGAGGCGCTGTACCAGCAAGATAAAAACTACCAGTACCTGGCCGCCATCGAACACGACCTGGACTACGCGTGGCTAAATGCGCGCGACCAATACGGCCTGGTTACCCACAGCTGGACGCCAAACCCCGATGAGTTGAAAAAGCCCAAGTGGCTGCTGGACGAGGGGTGTATTGCCGAACTGTATGCTCGGCTCAGCCTGCTGGAAGCGCAACGGCACAATTAGCATCTCGGCCCTAAATCCACCGTCACCAGGTGTACGAAAGAGGGTAATCAATCACAGCTACTTCTGCCGGCATCCAAAGGCGCTCCTACTAGGTGGTGAGCGGCACGTATCGCTTTAGCATCTGGTAGGGGCCTAGGGCTAGTCTGATGCAGGAGAACTACTGATAGTAGCCTGTGGCGCATTACCATATTGGCGCAAGTCATTTCTGTACTGCCGCATGACTGTTCAGCCAGGTGCGTTACGCTACCCAGCGCCTCAGCACTAGGTGTTGCTTTCGGCGCCACCAGCGTTGAAACCAGGTCAGTGAGTGGGTGTGGCTCGCCTCCCGCGTTACTGAGCTTACAAAATGCTCGCCTTCATACCAGGCGGCTATTTCCAGTTGTCCTGCGAGTAGCTTTTGAACATATGCTGTTGCTGCTTCAGCGTCTTCTTGTGGGTCGCCTTCGTGCCAGCCAAAATGACAGTGGTGCTCCGCGAAGCCGACAGTTAGCTCGTTTTCAGCCGAAGAAAGCCACAGTTCAAAGCCAGAGGGAGAGATGACATTTATGATAAAGTAATCTTCTTCCTGCTGGGCTTGTGCTGCCAAGTCTGGCAACAACTGTTGTAAAGTAGCTAGCGCTTGAGCAGAATATAAATCAAGCATAGAGTAGTGCAAAAGTTACTGTCACTCATTAACACTCAACTACTGCTTGCGCCCGCCTTCCCAGGCCGCTAGCTCCTGGTCGTGCTCGGCGCGCGCCAGGGCTAGCAGGGCGGGCGTGGGGCCGATGCCCAGGTAAATAGTAGTGCCCTGCTCGCGGGCGTAGGGGTTGGTAACCTCGCCCACCAGGCGCAGCTCGCGGAAATAGGGTTTCAGGTGGGCGGGGTCGCCTTCGCCTACTAGCAGCACTTGTGGCCAGGGCTGCACCGGCGGAAACCAGTGTAAATAGCTGCCATTGAAGCTGGTAGCGGCGGGCAGGTCGCGGGCGCGGTTATAGTAGTTAATGGCCCCAGCCTGGCCGTAGTTGTCGCACTTGATGAGCGTGCGGGCACGGGTGGTGGCAGGCAGTGCCTGGTAGGCTTGGTATACCTTGTCACCCAGCTCCTGCCAGCCTAGCATATCGGCGTAGTCCTGGGGCAGGGGGTGCTCGCGGCCGTCTTCCCAGTGGGCCAGGCCCAGCTTGCGGTAGAAGCCCGTGGCGCAGAGGCGCTGCATGGCCGCGGGCGGCAGCGTCGGGTATAGCACCACGGCCACCGGCGCCAGCAGTAGTAAGGGGAGCACCAGCAGCGCCACTCGCCCGGCGTAGGCCCCAATAGATGCGCGCGCCAGCCGGGTTTGCCACCACACCGCGCCCACCGCAAACAGCGCCGGGTAGTACCCTAGGGCGTAGTAGTCTTTGCCGTGCAGCGCCGTGAGCAGGCCCAGGCCCAGCGCCCACACCCAGCCCGCCACCCGGGCCGCCCGCGCCGGCTGGCCCAGCAGCGCCGCCCCCAGGCCCGGCACCCACACCAGTAGCGCCGCCGAGCACAGTAGCACCTGCGATTTCCAGAAGGCCGCGGCGCTCACGTGCACTAGCTGGCTCTCGCGCAGCAGCGCCATGTGGTGCCGGAAGGGCAGGCCGTGCGCCACTTGCCACAGCAGGGTAGGGGATGCCACTACCAGCCCTAGGCCCACCGCCACCCAAAAAGCCCGCTGCCGCAGCGTGCGCGGTGCCGCGATGAGCAAGGCCCCCAGCACCGCGCCCGCAAAGAAGAAAGTAGTAAACTTATTGAGCACCCCCAGGCCCAGCATCAGCCCCAGTCCGTACAGGTGGCGCGGTTGCCCGTCGGGCTGCGCGTGGCGCACCAGCAGGCAAGTGGCTAGCGTGAAAGCAAATACCTCAAACGCATTGGGCTGAAAGAGCAAATTGAGCCGGCCGTAGGCGGTGCACAGGTAGCACAGCCCCGCCAGCGCCTGCGCCCAGGGCCCGCCGCCCAGCCGCTGCGTCAGCCGCACCACCACGTACACCGTGCCCGCGCCCCAAAGCAGCGGCCACATTTTTACCAGGAAAAAGCCGCCACCCAGGCCTAGGGTCACCCAGCTTTGCAGGGCCGTGAGGGGCGGCACCTCGATATAGCCCCAGGCCAGGTGGCGCCCGTAGTCGAGGTAGAGGTATTCGTCGCGGTGCAGCTCGTAGGTGCCGTAGCCCGCCAGCAGCAGGCCCGAAACAAGCTTGACGAAAGCAAAAATCAGGGGTAAGCGGTGTTTCATGGCGGGCTGGCAGAACGGCAGGCCAAAGAAGGCACGCAGCCCGCGCCAACGCAACTTCCGCGCATTATTGAGAAATCTAACAGGCAGTCAGGCTGCGCGCAGCCGAAGCAGTTCTGTCGCTTCGTTCGGGTGACGTTCGAAAGAGCTGCTTCGGCTGCGCGCAGCCTGACCGCCTTGACAGGTTGCGATTTTGCTTGCTTATTCCTCAGTTGCCTCGCGCTCGTGCAGCGCCACCAGGTTGGCCAGCAGCTGCGCCAGTAGCAGGCGCCCTTTCCACACCGACTTTAATTTGCTGCGAATCTGGTCGGCCGTTTGCACAAACTCTTGCTCTTCGGCCGTTTCGTGGCCTTCAAAGGCTATCAGCTGCTCTACCATCTCCTCCGTCATCTCGGGGTGAAACTGCAAACCGATAATCCCGTCGCCCCACACGAAGCCCTGTGCCGCGCAGCCCGCCGACATGCCCAGCCGTACCGCGCCCGGCGGCACCGTGAAGGTATCGACGTGCCAGTGCAGCACGGTGGCTTTGGCGGGCCAGCCGTGCAGCAGCGGGTGGCCCAGCGCCTTGGCCGCGAAGCGCACCGTCCAGAAGCCGATTTCCGGCGCCGGGTTGCGCTGCACCTCGCCCCCCAGGGCCTCGGCCACTAGCTGCGCGCCCAGGCAAATAGCCAGCGTGAGCTTGCCCGCCCGCAATACGTCGCGCAGAAAAGCCTTCTCGGTCGCCAACCACGGAAACGCGGCTTCATCGTGCACGCTCATGGCCCCGCCCAGCACCAGCAGCCCGTCAAACGCCCCTAGGGCCGGAAAAACCGGGTCAGGCGCAAATAGCCGCGTTATGGTGAGTGCATGCCCGTGCGCCGCCAGCCACTCGGCGGCGTGCCCGGGCCCCTCATCGGGCAGGTGTTGGAGGCAGTGGAAGCGCATAAGGCAGCGAGACTGGCGGCTGGGGAGCTGCTAACTGCCTAGGCCGCCGGCGTTTGATACACCTGCTGGCTAGCTAGGTGCGTGGGGTCGGCCCCGAGTGCCCAGGCCAGGGCCTCGGCCTTCTGATTGGCGTCGAAGTGCTTCACCTCGGCCGGGGTGATGGTGCCAGCTACGGCGGCAGCGGCTTGCAGCAGCACGCTATTGTCGCTCACCACGGCGGCGCGGTTGAAATCGGCAAAGTGCTTGATGTCCTGCTTAGCCTCTTCCCAAATGGCGGGCAGCGTCATCGTGTCCATGCCGCCAATTTCGAGGTACACATTCACCTTGCCGTAGCGCCGCACTTTAGCATTTAAGATGGGCACTACGCTGTTATAATCGTCTTTGGTAAGCTTGCCAGCAATGGTGAACTTCAACAGGTTCTGGTCGGGATAGTCGGTGGCAGTAAACATGGCACGAGGTGCGAATGGGGAAAAATAAAGGGGCGAGCTACCAGCCCGCCCCTGATTCTACTTCGCTAGGCTAGGCTAGGTTGCCCTAGTTAGCTGCTAACTGCTTGATTTCATGTTAGCTTCACACGCCGGGCGCCGAGGCCTACTCCCACTCAATGGTAGCCGGCGGCTTGCTGCTGATGTCGTACACCACGCGGTTGATGCCGCGCACCTGGTTGATAATCTTGTTGCTCACCTCGGCCAGGAAGTCGTAGGGTAGGTGGGCCCAGTCAGCGGTCATGCCGTCTACGCTCGTTACGGCGCGCAGGGCTACCACGCGCTCGTAGGTGCGCTCGTCGCCCATCACGCCCACGCTCTGTACGGGCAGCAAGATGGCGCCCGCCTGCCAGGTGGTGTCGTAGAGGCCACGTTCTTTCAGTAAGTTAATAAACACGCCATCAGCGCGTTGCAGCAGGTCTACCTTCTCGGGCGTGATGTCGCCCAGGATGCGGATGCCCAGGCCGGGGCCGGGGAAGGGGTGGCGGTGCAAAATTACCTCGGGCAGCCCTAGGGCCGCGCCCACCTCGCGCACCTCGTCCTTGAAGAGCATGCGCAGCGGCTCCACAATCTTGAGGTTCATCTTCTCGGGCAAGCCGCCCACGTTGTGGTGGCTCTTGATGGTTACGGCCGGGCCCTTCACCGATACCGACTCAATCACGTCGGGGTAGATGGTGCCCTGGGCCAGCCAGCGGGCGCCCTGCACCTTCTGCGCCTCGCGGTCAAATACTTCAATAAAGGTGCGGCCAATGGCCTTGCGCTTGGCTTCGGGGTCGGAGAGGCCGGCCAGGGCCGTGTAGAACTCCGGTGCCGCTTCCACGCCGGTCACGTTCAGCCCCAGGCCCTCGTAGGCCTCCAGCACTTGGGCAAACTCGTTTTGGCGCAGCAGCCCGTTGTCTACGAAAATGCCGTGCAGCCGCGGCCCGATGGCGCGGTGCAGCAGCAGCGCTGCCACCGAGCTATCGACCCCGCCCGACAGGCCCAGAATCACCTGGTCGTCGGGACCAATGGTGTTTTGCAGGGCCTCCACCATCGAGTCCACGAAGTGGTCGGGCGTCCAGCTCTGCGAGCACCCGCAGATGCCCACCACAAAGTTTTCGAGTAGCTGCCGCCCTTCCGTCGAGTGCGTCACCTCTGGGTGAAACTGGATGCCGTAGGTGGGCTGGCCGGGCAGCTTGTAAGCAGCCACGGCCACTTCAGGCGTGCTGGCAAGTATCTCGTAGTCAGCCGGCAAGGTCTTAATCGTGTCGCCGTGCGACATCCACACCTGCGTATCCTGGTGCAGCCCGGCCAGCAGCGGCGACTCGCCAGCGAGGCTGCTGAGGCGGGCCCGGCCGTACTCGCGGATGGTGGCGGGTAGCACCTCACCGCCCGCCTGGTGGGCCAGCAGCTGCGCCCCGTAGCAAATACCCAGCACCGGCACCCGGCCCAAAATGCCCCCTAGGTCGGGGTTGGGCGCGTCGGCCTCGCGCACCGAGCAGGGCGAGCCGGATAGAATGACGCCCCGCAGGCTATCGTCGCCGGCGGCAAGGCGCTCGGCTAGCTGGGAGGCATGGGTGTAGGGGTGGATTTCGCAGAACACGTGCAGCTCGCGGATGCGTCGGGCGATGAGCTGGGTGTACTGCGAACCGAAGTCAAGAATGAGAATTTGCTCCACAGACCGCAGATTTAACGGATTGAACGGATGACGAGGATACGCCATCTCGCGGGGGCTGGCTACGCAAACGGGGCGCTGAGGCCGCGCCGCGTAGCACTTGGGCCGCGCCACAAAGGTACCAGCCAGGTAACCCGTGGGCTTTATCTCCATCAGCAAGAAAAATTTTATGTCAACCAACTGGCTGTTTCACAGTTCAAAACGTCCGCGTAGTTAGCCGCCGCAAGTGGCGTATCCGCGAAATCCCTTCAATCCGTTAAATCTGCGGCCTATCTTTGCACCCGGCGAGTCAGAACGACCAGCTCCTGCTGAACTCCCCCAGGGCCGGAAGGCAGCAAGGGTAGGTGGTTGAGCGGTGCGATTTTGGCTCGCTTTTTTTTGTCTTTTCCAGCCGGCCCCAAGCCGCGCTTCCTGCCCACTTATTAGGCAGCCAGCGCGTAGCTTTGGGCCGGTTTTTTTAGTACTGTCACCGCGAGAAAATCGCCGGTCATTGCGAGCGCAGCGACGCAACCGCAACCTAGACGACGCGGAACAGCATCATGTTCTGATGCGATTGCGTAGCTGCGCTCGCAATGACAAGCAATTCCAAGGCATGAAGCTTTTTATTGACACGGCTAACCTGGCCGACATCCGCGCCGCCGCCGACCTAGGGGTGCTCGACGGAGTAACGACCAGCCCGGCGCTGCTGGCGAAAGAAGGCATCCACGGCACCAACGCCACCATGGCGCACTACCGGGCCATCTGCGAGCTGGTAGAAGGAGACGTGCTAGCCGAACTCAGCAGCACCGACTATGAGAAAATGCTGAGCGAAGGCGAAGTGCTGGCCGACCTGCACCCCAATATTGTGGTGCAGGTGCCCCTGAGCCAGCCAGGCCTGCAGGCCATCAAGCACTTCAGCAAGAAGTATATCCGCACCAACTGCGCGCTGGTTTACTCGGCTGGGCAGGCCCTGCTGGCCGCCAAGGCGGGCGCTACCTTCGTAGCCATTGGCGTGGGGCCCCTCGACGACACGGGGGCGGACGGCCTGGCCGTGGTAGCGCAGGTGGTCGAGATTTTTGCCAACTATGGCTTCGTTACCGAAGTGCTGGCCGCCAACACGCGCCACGTGCCGCACCTCACCGAGTGCGCCGAACTGGGCGTCGACGCGGCCGCCTGCCCGCCGGCCGTTTTCACCAACTTGCTGCATCATCCCCTGACCGAGCAGGGGGCATCAAGCTTGCGGGTAGATGCGAAGGGCATTATGAGCTAACGAGCGGTAGCAACGAGTGGGGCTGGCTAAATTGTTTGCAATCAACGCGTAATGGCTAATACATCTAGCGCCATGTACATCATCAAGGTAAAAGGCAAGGCCAAAATACCCGACTACATTCAGTTGCGCGACGAGCAGTTTGTGCTCATTGCCTACTTCCGTGCCGACCGGCCACTTAAGGACCTGCACCGCTACGGCCTCGAAGGCCAGGAGGAGCCGCTGGCCGCCCTCATCGCGCAGCTCGAATTTGGCAAGCTGCGTAAGCTGGAATTATAGGGAGGAGTGCTAAACGAATGGTCGCTACTCGTGCATGATTCATTACTAGTCACTAACTATTACTCACTATGACGGAGCCGGTGGTAGAGCTGCATGGCGCAACGATTACGCAGGAAGAGCGGCCGGTGCTGGAAAACGTATCGTTCGAGCTGGGCAAGGGCGAGTTTGCCTACCTGATTGGGCGCACGGGCTCGGGCAAGTCGTCGCTGCTCAAGACGCTGTATGCCGACCTGCCCCTGCTAACGGGCAGCGGCGAAGTAGCTGGCTTCAACTTGCTGAGCCTGCCCCAGGGCAAGGTGCCTTACCTGCGGCGCAAGCTGGGTATTGTGTTTCAGGATTTTCAACTGCTAGGCGACCGCACAGTGGCTGACAACCTGCACTTTGTGCTGCAAGCAACTGGCTGGAAGGGCAAGGCCCGCCGCCAGCAGCGCGTGCAGGAAGTACTGACCCAGGTGGGCCTAAGCGGGGTGGGCAACCGCCTGCCGCACCGCCTGAGCGGGGGCGAGCAGCAGCGCGTGGTGATAGCCCGGGCCCTGCTCAACGAGCCGCTGGTGCTGCTGGCCGACGAGCCCACCGGCAACCTCGACCCCGAGGTGTCGGAAGGCATCATGGAGCTGTTCCGGGAAATTAATTACGCGGGCACGGCCATCCTCATGGCCACTCACAACGTGCAGCTGCTCGACAAGTATCCCCACCGGGTGCTGACCTGCCGCGACGGCCAGCTGCTCGACTCGGCCCGCGCCTAGGATGCCGGGCCTGTCGGTACTGGTGCCGGTTTATAACCGGCCGGTAACTGCGCTGGTAGCCGCACTCCTTCAGCAGGTGCCGAGTTGGCCCGGCCCGGTTGAAATTTGCTTGCTCGATGACGGCTCGGCGGAAGGATATCGGCGGCAAAACCGCCCCCTGGGGTCTTTGCCAGGCGTGCGCTATGCCGAGCTGTCCCGGAACGTAGGCCGCGCTGCTGTGCGCAACCGTCTGGCTGCCAGCGCCGCGCACGAGTGGCTGCTCTTGCTCGATAACACGACGGAGCTGCTGGCCGATGGGCAGTTGCTGGCGCGCTACGCCGCGGCCCTAGGGGCAGCACCGGTGCTGGCGGGCGGCGTAGCCTACGCGGAGGCGCCTCCTGCCGCACCCGGGCAGTATTTGCGCTGGCTTTATGGGCGGCAGCGCGAGTTTCGGCCGCTGGCCGGGCGTGAGGCCGCGCCTTACGCGCAGCTGCTCGTTAATAATTTGCTGATTGAGAAGGAGCTGCTATTGCGCTTTCCGCTCGATGAAACGTTGCGCGGCTACGGGCACGAAGACACCAAGCTGGGCTGGCAGCTGGCCGCCGCCGCCGTGCCAGTGCATCACCTCGACAACGCCGTGCTGCACGCCGGCCTTGAAGAAGCCAGCGTTTTTCTGCGCAAGTCGGAGCAGGGCGTGCACAACCTGGCGCAGCTGCTGCGCACCGAAGGCCTGGGGGCCGACACGAAGCTGGTGCGCCTGGCGCGGCAGCTGCAGCGGCTGGGGCTGGCCGGGGTAGTCTGCCGGGTACTGGCTACCCTAGGGCCCACTTTGCGCCGGCAGCTGCTGGGGCCGCGGCCCCGCCTGGCCGTTCTCGACGCCCTGAAGCTGAGTTGGCTGCTGGCGGCACTGGCCGCGTAAAAGCCCGGCGGCTACCTTTGCCGGCCGTGCCAGCTTCCGCGCCCTCTTTGCCGCCTACCCCGCTTGCGCTGCTTGATTTGGCAGCCGAGCACGCGCCCTACCAGGCCGAGCTGGATGCGGCCTGGCAAGCGACCGTGCGCGAGGCCGCCTTCATTCAGGGCCCGGCCGTGGGGGAGTTTGCTGCCGCGCTGGGTGCCTACCTGGGCGGCGCCGAAGTAGTGCCCTGCGCCAACGGCACCGATGCCCTGACCCTGGCGCTGCTGAGCCTGGGGCTACCGCCTGGTACCGAGGTTATTGTGCCCGCCTTCACCTACGTGGCCACCCTGGAGGCCGCCGCGCTGCTGGGCTTGCGCCCCGTGCTGGTAGATGTGCGCCCCGATACTTTCAACCTCGACCCAGCGGCCGTGCGGGCGGCCCTCGGGCCCCGCACTGGTGCGGTGCTGGCCGTGCACCTGTTTGGGCAATGCGCTGACTTGGAGCAGTTAACGCAGCTATGCCGGGTGGCAGGCGTGGCACTTATTGAAGATGATGCGCAGGCCCTAGGGGCAACCTACACCTTTGCCGACGGGCGCACAGCTTGGGCTGGCACGGTGGGGGAGGTAGGCATCACGTCGTTCTTCCCGAGCAAAAACCTAGGTTGCCTGGGCGACGGTGGCGCCCTCTTCACCCGCGATGCTGCCCGCGCTGCCCGCCTGCGCCAGTTGGCTAACCACGGCCAGGCCCGCAAGTACGTGCACGAGCTGGTCGGTCTCAACTCACGGCTAGACACGTTGCAGGCGGCCCTGCTGCAGGTAAAGCTGCGCCACTTGCCCGCTGCCCAAGCCGCCCGCCAGGCCCACGCCGCCCGCTACGACGCGGCCCTAGGGCCGCTGCCCGGCCTGCAGGTGCCCGCCCGCGACCCGCGCAGCACCCACGTTTTCCACCAGTACACTATCAAAATGGAACAGGGCCGGCGCGACGCGGTGCAGGCGTTTCTGCAAGCCCAGGGCGTGCCCACGGCCGTGTACTACCCGTTGCCGTTGCACTTGCAGCCAGCCTATGCCTACCTGGGCTACCGGGCCGGCGACTTTCCGGTGGCCGAGGCGCTGTGCCAGCAGGTGCTGGCCCTGCCGGTGCACCCAGCCCTAGGCGAGGAGCAGCAGGCGTACCTTGTGGCCGCGTTAAGAGAGGTCGTCAGCAATTTATACTCAATCAAAACTTGATGAAAGCGGTTAGCGCCCCAGAAACTTGGTTTATGGTTGTGCTAGCGCCAATTGCCATCTTAGAGTTTATTGTCTGCATTATAACCGGACTTGAGGTATGGCCTAGTCATGACCACGCCGCTGCGCTAGGACAATTTGTTTGGTTGCCGCTAGCGGCCTTTTGTATAGCAACGAGTAGCTGTTTATACTGGGAGTGGCTTCTCTTAAAGATGCGGGCAGATAACCCTACTAAATCAGCTAACGCAGCAGTAGTTGTGTTCTGCCTCGGCATGTTACCGCTAGTGCCATTGCTGTGGGCGTGGCAGGTGATGATTTAAGAAGTTAAAAAGTAAAGTAAACGTGTCGAAAACGCCTGAATTCTGGTACGTGTTGGTGCTGGCCGTTACCGTAGTCGCTTACGGAGTTGGCTGTTTTTACTATTTCAACCACTCGGCCGACCAGCGCGCGACGCTTTACCTAATCTATGCGGTGTATGCGGCGCTGGTAGCCCGCTTCCTGACTGCCCGGCTGGGGCAAAATCCGGCGGGCGCCTTTGCGCTCAAAAGCCTGCTGCTCGTGGTGGCCGGGCTGCTGCCCCTGCTGCTGGTGGGGCTAGGGATGGGCAACAATTAAAGCCTAGGTAACTGTGTTAGAGTATTTTGTCGCGCCTACTCGCTTTGCCATCTGTGGGGTAGGACACATCGGCCGCCGCCATGCGGCACTGGTGGCCCGCCACGCTGGCGCCCGGCTGGTGGCCCTTATCGACGAGCGGGCGGCCCTAGGGCCCGAATTGGCCGCGGAGTTTGGCGGAGTGCCGTTTTTTACGTCGCTGGCCGAGTTTCTGGCTGCTGGCCCGCAGGCCGACGTGCTGACCGTGGCCACTCCCAATGGCCTGCACGCCGCGCAGGCGATAGCGGGCTTGCGCCACGGCCTGCACGTGGTGGTAGAGAAGCCCTTGGCCCTGCGCACCGCCGACGCGGCCGCCATCGTGCGCACTGCCCGGGAGTGCAACCGCCTGGTTTTCGGGGTGATGCAGAACCGTTACTCGCCCCCGGCCGCCTGGCTGAAGCAAGTGGTGGAGGAAGGGCGCCTAGGGCGCATCTTCCTGGTGCAGCTGACTTGCTTCTGGAACCGCGATGCCCGCTACTACCAGCCCGGCAGTTGGCGCGGTACCCAGGCGCTGGATGGCGGCACGCTCTTCACGCAGTTCAGCCACTTCATCGACTTGCTCTACTGGGTATTTGGCGATGTTACGGCGTTAGCGGGTCGTTTTCAAGACTTTACCCACCAGCGGCTCACTGAGTTCGAGGATAGCGGCCTGGTTACTTTCGACCTAGTGCGTGGCGGCAGCGGCACGCTCGCCTACAGCACCGCCGTGTGGGACTGCAACCTCGAAAGCTCGCTGACAGTGGTGGCCGAGCGCGGTTCGCTGCAGATTGGCGGCCAGTACCTCGATAAAGTTGCGTACTGCCATATAGAGGGCTACACGATGCCCCCGCTGCCCGCTACCAGCCCGGCCAATAGCTACGGTGCTTACCAGGGCTCGGCTGCCAACCACGTGCAAGTAATTGATAACGTACTAGATGCGTTGCAACAAGGCGGGCCGGTAACTACCAATGCTGAGGAGGGATTGAAAGTCGTGGAGATAATCGAGCGGATATATCAACTGCGCGATGCCGCACTAGGAACGGTAAAGCAGTAAAACGGCGATTGTATTCTACGTGCAAACGTTTGCACCTGCCTTGCACACTGCGTACCTTGGTGCCAGCATTGCAGGCAGCACGCTTTATTAAGTCCTGGCGTGACTGCTGGCGACTAAAGTTACTATTTCATAAACTTAGCAAGAAGCCTTTGCTTAGGGCAGGTGCCCTACTGTAGCCTGCAAAACCTTAGTTAAATAAGGTCGCGTTGCAGAAACTTTTGCAGGTGGTAGTGGCTCCTAGGCTTGCTTAACAAGGTTAATACACTGAATCAGTGGCAAAGAAACGCGCTTCCATTACCGACCTCGCTCAGCACCTGAACATCGCGGTTTCGACCGTTTCGCGGGCGCTTAATGGACATCCAAACATCAGTGAGGCCACGAAAAAGCGCGTCGCCACGGCGTCTATCGAGCTAGGCTACCAACCGAACCACTTAGCGGCTGGGCTGCGCCGGGGTCGGAGCCGCCTGCTGGGCCTAATAGTGCCGCACATTGATGGCAATTTCTTCTCGCAGGTAGTGAAGGGCATCGAGGCCGCCGCCAGCAAAGCAGGCTACCACGTGCTCATCTGCCAAAGCAACGAGGATGTGGCCCACGAGCGCGAGAACGTCGAAACCCTGCTCAACGCGCAGGTAGAGGGCATCTTGGTGTCGCTGTCGCGCACCACCCGCGAGTTTCGGCACTTCGATAAAGTGCGTAAGCGGGACATTCCGCTGGTGTTTTTCGACCGGATTCTGGACGGGCACGAGGTGAACGCGGTGGTGCTCGACGACCGGGCGGGCGGCTACCGCAGCACGCGCCACTTGCTGGAGCAGGGCTGCCGCCGCATTGCGCATTTTGCTGGGCCGCAGCACCTTAATATTTATAAGCACCGCCGCCAGGGCTACGAAGATGCCCTGCGCGAAGCCGGCTTGCCCGTGCTAGAAGAGTTGATATACACCTGCGACATGCGCGTGAACGACGGCGCGGCCGGTATTCGGCAGCTGCTGGCGCTGCCCGAGCCACCCGATGCGGTGTTTTCAGCCAGCGACTTCTCGGCGGTGGGGGCGCTGCAGGTGCTAAAGGAGCAGGGCGTGCAGGTGCCGCAGCAGATGGCGCTGGCGGGCTTCAGCAACGAGGCCTTCACTTGCTTCACCGACCCCATGCTCACCACCGTTGACCAGCACTGCGAGCAGATGGGCCAGTCGGCCATCCGGCTGCTGCTGGAGATTATGAGCGAGCAGCATTCGCAGGCCGCTCGCAGCATTGTGCTACAGCCGGCGCTGCTGGTGCGCACCTCGTCGCAACGCGGAGCGTCTGCCTAGGCTGCTCGGCAGCTTGCTAGGTAGTGCTGCTTATTTAGTTTCACATACAAAGCCCTAGGCCTCCGCTGCGTGCGTGAGCCTAGGGCTTTCGGTAAGAGGTGGCGAAGCTGCCAGTGCTCCGTCGCGATGCGTGCTGTTATTTGCTGTTCAGTTGCTTAATCAGGTCAGCTTCGTCTTGGTGGTAGGGGGTGCCGTCTTTGCGGAACACCTCGTGGAACCACTCGATGGGTTCGCCGCCGCTGGCCATGGGCGTATCCCAGGCATACTTGGTGTTGGTTTTGCCCTCGACCAGGCCCCAGTTGATGGCGCCCACGTTTTCGCGCTTCAGCATGGGCAGCGTGGTCGAGAAGCGGCTGTTGCGCGGCCGGGCCATGTACTCGGTGCAAATGAGTGGGCGGCCGTTGGCTTTGAGCAGCTGCACTACCCGCAAGTGGGCGGCCTCATCTTCGTAGTCGTGGTAGGTAACCACGTCAGAATGAGTGAGCTGGAAGGCGTTTAGCTTCTCGAAGCCCCAGTTCCAGAGGCCCGCGCTCAAGGGTTGGTCGGGGCGCACGGCCTGGGCCCAGGCAAATACATTGCGGAGCAGCGGCAGCGAGGCGTCATTCTTGGCCGAGTTGCCAGGCTCGTTGTACAAGTCCCAGAGCAACACGCGCTTATCGTGGGCGAACTGGCGCAGCACATCCTGCACGTAGGGCTTCAGCTGCACCCAGGTGGCCGAGTCGCGCGAGGCGGGGTCGCCGGGGTCCTGCACCCAGCCCGAGTTGTGCACGCCGGTTTTGGGAGCAGGCTGGGTGCCCACCTTGGGGTCTTTGTTCCAGCAATCGTCGAAAAACACAAAGACCGTCTGGATGCCGTGCTTGTCGGCAATGTCGAGGTACTGGCCCACGCGCTGCTTGAAGCCCGCCTGGTCTTGCTGCCAGGCCAGATGGTGCAGAAACACCCGCATGGTATTAAAGCCAATGCTTTGCGCAAAGCCCAACTCCCGGTCGATGGTGGTGGGGTCGAAGGTATCAGCCTGCCACATCTCCAGCTGGTTGATGGCCGTGCTCGGGATGAAGTTGGCGCCCGACATCCAAGCGTGGGCAGCGTACCAGGCTTTGGCGTGCTCGGGCGTCCAGCGCTGGCCCGGCATGGCCTGGCTGGTAGCGGCGGCTCCCTTAGTTTTAATCTTGGTTTTCTGGGCAAACGCTCCGCTGGTAATCAGGAGCAGCAACAGGGGCAGTAGTTTCTTCATGGAAACGGGTGGGTGAAAGAGACGCCTAGGGCTTTGCTAACCGCTGCAACCACGTGGTAGCCAGTGAAAAAGCCAATGGGCAGGCGATGATTTGCGAGGAAGCAGAAGCGGAAAGTTGCACCAAATATGCAAACGTTTGCTTTGCCGGCAAGCGAATACTGTTCTATTCCCAGTTCTTTTTTCACTGTAGCAAGCCGCGCGGCTGCCCAGCCGACTTGACCAGGCGTTACTGACGCACCAAGCGCGTAGTGGTCCATTTTCCTGCTTCAGGGCCGAGTGGTATTCGCTGCGGGTGGTGCACTGGCGCTGCCTGGTAGCCAGCGCGGGCCGTTGTAAGTTAGCCGCATGCTTACGCCCACGCTCGCCGCCCGCTGGCACTCCCTCCTGGCTCCGCTGCTGCCCGATGCCACCGCGCGCCAAACCGAGCTAACCCGCCTAGCCACTGCCTACGATGCGCCCGAGCGGCATTACCACACCCTAGGGCACGTCGAGAACCTACTGCGGGAGGTAGCCCGTTTCCCGCTGCAAGACGCCACGGTGGTGGAGCTGGCCGTGTGGTACCACGACGCCGTGTACAGCGCCCTGCGCGCCGACAACGAAGCTAAAAGCGCCGAGTGGGCCGAGGCTTTCTTGCGGCAAACCACCCTAGGGCCCGACCGCCGCGCGCGCGTGGCCGACCTCATTTGCCGCACCCAGGACCATACCCAGCCGCAGCCGCCCGATGATGCCGACTTGCTCCTGTTTCTGGATGCCGACCTGGGCATCTTGGGCGCGCCCGAAGCAGCCTACTGGGACTATGCCCGCCAGGTGCGCCGCGAGTACCGCCTCGTGCCCGACCTGCTTTACCGCCCCGGCCGCCGCAAGGTGCTGGCCAAGCTGATCGAGGCGCCCGTGCTCTACCACACGCCCGCGCTGCGCGAGGCGCTCGACGCGCCGGCCCGCCGCAACTTGGCGGCCGAGCTGGCGGCCTGGGAGCGGGGTGGGCTGCCAGGCTAGCCTACTTTGGCCCTACCTTTGCGCTAGTCAAGTCCGGCTGCTGGCCTAGCTTGTTTTTATAAAGAGGCGCCGAGAGATAGGCTCGCTGACGCGCCGGCAACCTTCGCTGCGGCGAGCTGGTGCCCAACCGAACCGGCCGCGACCCTAGCGCGGCTTCTATAAAAACCGTGGTGCTAGTTGCCTGCCGTGCTACTTGTTGTTGCCCCTTTGCTGCCGCCCGCGGGCGCTGTTGAGGCCTAGGGCCGGGTGCTTACTTTTTGTCTTTTTGAGGGTTGGCCAGGGCTGGCCGGGCGTACTACCGCCGGGCCGCCGGGCCGTTCGGGTGCGGGCTAGTAGCGCCGCGCCGCCAGTTAGTTATGCTAGTAAAATCATTGGAAAGCCTGCGCCAGGAAGCTGCGGCGGCGGGCACGCTCAAGCGTAGCCTCAACGGCGTGAGCCTCATCGCCCTCGGCATTGGGGTGATTATCGGGGCGGGGTTGTTTTCGCTCACCGGGCTGGCGGCCGCCAACCACGCCGGGCCGGCCGTCACGCTCTCCTTCGTGGTGGCGGCGGTGGGCTGTGCATTTTCGGCCCTGTGCTACGCCGAGTTTGCGGCCCTCGTGCCGGTGGCAGGTTCGGCCTACACCTACTCCTACGCCACTATGGGCGAGCTCTTCGCCTGGATTATCGGCTGGGACCTAGTGCTGGAATACTCGGTGGGCGCGGCCACAGTGGCCATCAGCTGGTCGCAGTACCTACTCAAGTTCTTAGGCAAGTACGGCTTGCACCTGCCGCCGCGCCTGGTCATGTCGCCCTTCGAAACCGCCACGCTGGCCGATGGCTCGCTGGTGCACGGCTACGTCAATTTGCCGGCCATTCTGGTGGTGCTGGCCATTACGGCGGTTATTATTCGGGGCACGGCGGGCTCGGCCTGGTTCAATGCGCTGGTGGTAGCCCTTAAAGTGGCGGTGGTGCTGGTCTTCATCGCCCTCGGGTGGAAGTATATCGACCCGGCCAACTACCACCCCTTCATTCCAGCCAATACAGGCACGTTTGGCGAGTTTGGCTGGAGTGGTATTTTGCGCGGGGCGGGGGTTATCTTCTTCGTGTTCATTGGCTTCGATATTGTGGCTACCATGGCCCAAGAAACCAAGGACCCGCAGCGCAACATGCCCATCGGCATCCTAGGGTCGCTGGCGGTGTGCACGGTCCTGTTCGTGCTCTTCGGCTACGTGCTCACCGGCTTGGCCAACTATACCGAGTTCAAAAACAGCGCCGCGCCGGTGGCCATCGCCATCGAAAAAACGCCCTATGCCTGGCTCAGCGGTGCCATCATCCTGGCTATTTTGGTGGGCTACACCTCGGTTATTCTGGTCGATTTGCTGGGGCAGTCGCGGGTGTTTTTCGCCATGTCGAAGGACGGGCTGCTGCCGCCTACCTTCTCGCAGCTGCACCCTACCTGGCGCACCCCGGTGCAAAGCAACCTGCTCCTAGGGGCCTTCATTGCGCTGTTTGCCGGCTTCGTGCCCATCAACGTGGTGGGCGAGATGGTGAGCATTGGCACGCTGCTGGCCTTCGTGATGGTGTGCCTGGGCGTGCTCATCATGCGCCGCACCAACCCCGACGCGCCCCGCAGCTTCCGTACGCCCTGGGTGCCGCTGGTGCCCATCCTGGGCATCCTCACCTGCCTGGTGATGATGGCCAGCCTACCCTGGGAAACCTGGCTGCGCCTGGGTGTATGGCTGGCCCTAGGACTGGCTATCTACTTCGGCTACGGCAAAAAGCACAGTGTATTGGGACAGCAGGCTAGGGGCGAAACAGTGGTCTAAGTAGGCTGTTTCTTACCTTGGCGTGCGGACGTATTTAATCGCTGAATAATGAGCCTGCTGCGCAGACTACAACAAATATTTCAACCTGCTGAAGCGAAAGCAACTGCTTTACCTTCCATAGCTAAGCGGTTATCTGCTACGGAAGTTAACCAGCTATTTCAGCAAGATTTGTTGACTGCCATTCAGCAACAATTGCCAGCCTCTCTTCCAGTTCTAACTGGGCCGGATATTGTGCTTAACGCGGCGCAGATAACGCTGGAGACTAAAGTGCTGGACCTCACATATCATCCTAACGCACTCGTGGGTGGCTTTGCTGTGCGATTGAGCCACCCTGACTATTTCCCACAAGGGATGATGGAATGCTTGGCTGGTATTGGGCAGGATGAGGCTACTGCGGCTACCGCCGCCGCTCGAATCTATTGCGAGGGAGTGCTGGCTACCGTGCTCGAGGCTTTCGAGGGGCGGCATAATGCCGAGCTTGATATTATTTCGCCCTACGACGGCGCGGTTTGGCACCCGATACTTAGCTTATTGCATGTGCAAGGGGCCTGGACGGCCCGCCGCCAAGAGTTGACGGAAGAATACTTTTTCGAGCAGCTAAAACCGTTGCTTCTAGAACAGCTGCAACCGCAGCCGTTTCATTGGGTAAAGGTGTATGTCAGCCGGCGGCGCAATGAAACATTTATTGGGGAGTGTCAGCTAGATAACGAACCTTGGGAAGCTGGGCTGCACCTTCTGGAAACGATAACCGCTGCTTGGCCCAGTGAATGGGAATTCGCAGCGCAGAAGCAGTTTATTCTGCTACGCAGATGCGGATTGTGTCATTCATAAAACCAAGGCGTTAGGCGGCTTGCTTCCAGCCGCCGCCCTAGGCCATTCTAAGTAGGTAGAAGAGATGCGCACCTATTGCGCAACTGGGGATAGCTTGCCTATGGGCACTCCCTAGTAAAATATTGATAAAGTGCACCTTGTATTATTTAAACACTTAGGCCTTGCCGGCTGGGGCAAGCTGTGCGGCAGATAGGTACTCACTTACGCAGCGCCAGGCAATGGGCACCGGGCCAAATGCGCCCGCAACTCGGCCATCGACCAGCCTTCTAATGTCAGCAGGGCCTCGTAGGGGTCACCGGGTAAGTGAAGGAGTTGGGCGAAGGCAGACTCGGTTTTCAGGCCCTGTTGCTTGAGCTGACGCACGGCGGCCCGCCACGGTTCGCCACCGGCTTCCAGGATGGCGGCTTCTACTACAAGGTGCCGAAAGGCATACTGCTGCGTGGCGGGCAGCGCTTGCCCAAACACTTCCACCGGCAATCTTTCGTAGCTAAAGCCCCACACGATGGCCGCGTGCCCCAGGCTGGCGAAGCGGCTGACTCGAAAGGCTGGCAAGTGGCCGTAGTGGCGCCGCACTAGCGCCTCGAAGGCGTCTTGAGCAGCCAGCGCTACCTCGCAGCACACATCAAGGTCACTGCCGGCCACATCAATATCGAGCGGAATGGTACCAGTGATAAGTGGGCCGAAGTCGTGCAGTACCGTTCCTAGCCCTAGGGCACACCAAGCCTGGTAAGCCTGCCGCTGGCGGCTCGTGCCGGATTGTAGGTATGAGGGTTCTGCCAGTCGGGCATGGGGCTAGGCAAATGGGGGCGCAAGTAAATGCCTCATCGCCCTAGGCCCAGCCGACGGACTAACGCGTTCACCTCTGGTACCCAGCCGCTGAATAGTAGCCCCAGGCCGTAAATGACGGTGAGGGTGCCGCCGCGCAGCAGCAGCGTCAGCCAGATATTACCCATATCAGGGAGCACCCAGGCTGCTAGGCCCGCCACGCCTGCCAGCGCCAGCAGGTACAGCACCACGCGGTCGAAGGGCTGCCAGCCGAAGCTGCGCCACACAAACCAGGTACGCAGCAGGTTGATGCCCGCCAGGGCCAGGCAGTTGCTCAGGGCCGCCCCGGTGAGGCCCAGGTGGGGGATGAGCAAGTAGTTGAGTAGCACGATGGAGGCGGCCAGGCCTACGTTAAACAGCAGGTCGTAGCGGTAGCGCGGCGACGTGGCTACGATGAGCCCGTTGAGGCCCGTAACGCCATCGGTGAGGCGACCCACGAGCAGCAGCAGCACCGCCACGCTGCCCCTGGCAAACTCGGGCCGGTGAATAAGGCCGTAAATGAAGGGCAGGTTGAGGGCGATGCCGAGGGCTAGGTAGGCGCCCACGGCCGTGGTGAGGCGGGTGCTGCGGCGGTAGAAGTCGAGCATTTTGTCGGCCGCGCCTTCTTTCCAGTACTCGGCTATCAGCGGGTAGGCGGTTTTGTAGAGCGCCCGAAACGGAATGGCCAGCGCCGTGCTGATATTGAGGGCGATGGCGTAGATGCCCGCGTCGGCCAGGCCCTTCTGCGAGCCCAGCATCAGCGCGTCGATGGTCACCAGGATGTTGCCGGAGATGTTGCCCAGCAGCACGAAGCTGCTGAAGCGCAGCAGCTCACCGAAGGGCCGCACCTGCAGCACCGCCCGGCGTGGCCGCAGGTGCAGCTCGCCCACGGCCCCTAGGTACCCCAGCAGGGCTAGGGCTACCGCTGCGTAGGCGCCCAGGTACGCCAGCACGAAGCCATTGAAGGTCAGCGTCCCCATAGCGTAGAGCAAGGCCGCGCTCACAATGAGCACGCGCTGCACTACTTCGGTTAGAAATGACGAAAACGCCGTGTGAAACAACGACTTGGCGTAGGAATCGAGTAGGTTGTAGAGTAGCGTAAACAGGGCCAGGCCCAGCATTACACCATAGTGGGCGGCTATCAGGTCGGTATCTTGGCCGTGAGCGTACCAGGCCAGCACCCAGGGCCGGCCCAGCCACATGCCCGTCGCCACGGCCCCAAATACTGCCAGCGGCACCCCCAGCAGCAGCGGCAGAAACCCTCGGTGCCCGCTCTCGGCATCGCGGAAGTAGGGGAAGTACCGCAGCGCCATGTTGGTGAACCCAAACTCGGCCAGCTTCGACCCTAGGGTAGCCAGCGCTACCAGCACGCTCAGCAGCCCCAGCTGCGCCGGCGCCAGTAGCCGCGGCAAAATCAGCGTGGTATTGACGAAGCCAATGCCCAGCCCGATGTAGGAAATAACCGTGTTGCGCAGCCCCTGCCGCTGAACGATACCCAAATCTGAATGATGAATTAAAAATTATGAAGGATGAATTAGAATGTCTGCGCTCAACGTACCTCGGCGGTTTACCACGGCGCACCTCAGCGGGAACTTGCCGAAGGTGGCCCCACGAACTCGCCATATACCTGCTGACCCGTCAGGAAAGCCGCCCCTAGGCCCTGTAAGTGCCGCATGAGCGCGTGAAACTCCCGCGGGCCGTTGCGCTCGTTGGCGGGGTCGAAGTTCTCGTTGTGCCACAGCATGCTGACCACTCCGCCGAAGCGTCGGATTTCGGTAAACACGGGGGCTAGGGCCGGCAGGATTTCATGAGGAGCCAACTGCAAGTATTTGGGGTGGTGCAGCGTGGCATCCATAACGTTGAGCGGAATTTCTAGGAAGCCAGCTGCTTCGCCAGTGGCAAAATCGAAGGGCTCGAACGGCAGGCAGTAGCTATGGCGGAAGCCGTAGTGCTCGGCAAAGCCTAGGGTGCTGTCGTAAGCGAACGGATGGTCTATTTTGGTGAAGGGACTATTGATAAAAGTGGGTGTGAGGCGCGGTTCCCAGTGCAGGTAATGAAACCGGCAACCCACAAAATCTAAGTCCAACATCTTATCATATGCTTGCATAGTAAGCATGCCTGATAATGTAATGCTAGAGCCAATTTGGCCGTGCAGCCCTATTTCATAGCCCTGCTCCTGTAGCAGCTTTAGGCGCTGCCGTATCCGCTGCGTTAAGCGATAATCAGCATTAGGTGTGCCACTGGGAGCCTTTCGGTGCTCGGGCAGGATAAAGAACGTGCTCCTGCCGCCGTACTGCGCTACTTGCGCGGCTACATCCTCCAGATTATCCCAGGGGTCGGGCTGGGTGAGGTGGCGACCCAGCAGCCGGGCGAAGCGTAATAGGTGTCCTTGGCGCAGCGCGGCTTTGGCGGGCGCTTTCCAGCCGCTGCGCAGGTTGTCCACGTCGTGCGAGATGAAGGCGGCAAACCCAGCCTGCTGTGGGCCCCAGCGGCGCGGCGAGTACTGCTGGCCGGTGGCTTGCTCCAGGGCCGTTTTCAGTACGTCGAAGTAGTAGTTGACCACCGGCAGCGCCACGAAGCCGTAGCGCGCCTGCACGCTGGCCGCGTAGGGAAAGCGCCCGTGCTGGTCGCGCTCGTTGCTGAAGTACTCCTGCCAGCCGCTGAGCAAGTAGAAAGCCGCCGCCACCACATCAGCCGTCACCCACACCCGGCCGTCGCGCGACGCTAGTAACGGCTCGCTTGGGTCAGCATCGAAGAAAAACGGCACCCGCTGCCCCTGCCATTCGCGCCAGGTGGGAGCGGGCGGGTAGGGCAGGGTGCCATCAAAAAAACCGTCGCTAAGCTCAGCCACCTGCACCGGCTGCGCGCCGCCCGCGTAGCCCAGCAACTCGGTAGGTAGGCCCGGGTAGGCCTGCGCCAAATGCCGCCGCACGTAGCCCAGGCGCACCTCGGCCGAAACCGGGGCAGCAGCGGGCGCAGGCAAAGCAAGGGCAAGCATGGTGCTGCGAAGGTACAAGGCCCTAGGGCCCGCCGGGCTAGCGCACCACCTCTACCCAGCCCTTATAGCTGTAGCCGGTGCTGGCGCGCCGCAGCAGCACGTAGTACAAGCCAGGGGCGGCCTCTGCGCCCCAGTCGTTGTGGTAGCTGCTGCTGTGCAGCACGGCCCGGCCCCAGCGATTATACACGTCGAGGCTCCAGTCGTTGCCCGCCAGGCCCTGCACGGCAAATAGGTCGTTCTGCGTATCGTTATTGGGCGTGATGATGTTGGGCACTAGTACGCAAGTACCCTCAGCAATCACGCGCGAAGACGTGCTGGTACACCCCCCGGCGAAGGTAGCGGTGACGGTGTAGGTGCCCGGTGCCAGGCCGCTCAGCGCTGCCGTAGTAGCCCCCGTGCTCCAGCGGTAGCCCGTGGCGCCCGTAGCTGTGGCAGTTAAGCGTCCGGTAGTACCGCCACACACCGACGAGTCACCACTAATAACGACCGGCGGCGAGCTAACACCTAGCAAAATGTATTCGCCCCGGTAGCTCAACGAGCTAGCTAGCAAGGAAATGTTGTTGGTAGTCACGGCGGTAGTCAGCCCTTGCCAGGCTTGGTCGTTGGCGGGTCGCTGCTGAGCTGACCGGCAGTTAGCACCCCCTAGGGGGCGTAGCCGCAGCGAATACGCCGGTAGAGTAGCGCCTACTGTAAATGCCCCCACATAATTAGTAGCTGCCCCTGCGCCCGCAGCAATGCTAGGCGCACTATTCACGGTGTACAGATGCAGGCCGCGGGCGCCAGCGAGGCTTAGGCTAGCCACGGCCGAGTCGCCGCTGGCCGTAGCCAGTGCCACTCGCGTCCCGACACTCAGCGAGGCTTGGTAAAGGCTGGTACTGGCATCGCCCAGGGCTGCGCCCGAAAGGTGCCACGGCGAGCCCGCGAAGCCCACCAACGAGCCGGTCGTGGGCTGGCTGCCCTCGTCAGTTGCGGTTTGCCCGCTGCTTTGGTCGAGGCGGTAGTAGCCTACTAGCTCGGCCGGGATAGTTGTAAACTTGCGGCACATATTCTGCTGAATATCAGCGGCCGAGCGTGCCGTGCGCCACACCCGTACCTCATCGATGTCGCCCTGGAAGTAAAAATTCGTCAAGTAGGTATACGTGCCGATGGTCATGGGTTCGGGCGTGCGCAGGTCGCCACCCGAATACGCATAAGTATTGCTGTTTTCAAGCACCCCATCTACGAATACGCGCCACACATTCTGCTCCACCTGCCCAGTGATGTGGTGCCAGCGACCATCACTGACAAGGGTAGTAGACAAGCCGGAAGTGAAGTAATCACCCTTGCCAGCCCGGCCGTAAATAGCAGCCCGGCCCTGCACAGTACCAAACTCGAAACCACTTTCTGAAAAAAGAGAATTTGAATACTTAGTTACAGCAAACTGGCCTTGTAGCGAAGTAGTCTTTACCCAAGCTTCTACAGTAAGAGTGTTTACAATTCCGCGGTCGGCTGTGCCACAATTAATATACTGGCTGGATCCGTTGAACGTCAAGTCATTGCCAGGGCCAGGCAAAGATTGGGCGAATGCGGTATTTGCTAGTAAGTAGAGAGCTAGAAGTAGTAAGCGTTGCATCATATAAGAAACGTTTGCAGAACGTAGAGGGCCTGACAAAGCTACGCTTGAGCGCCGAATAGCTAAGAGCTTAGCTGTTCAGTATGCCGGCTAATTTGACTAGGCAAAGTTGCTGGCTGCGCCCTTCAAATTGGGTTCCTAAAGTGGCGTTATAGTAAGCTGCGCGTTGATACAAATTAGCTGGTTTATATGCGGCGTACTCTCCTAGCAGTGCTGCTAGCTCTGGCAGGTTATTGGCTCGTGGCACTAGGTTATGCTGCACGTATCCGTAGTAGTCGTCCAGCAGTTGGTTAGCTCCGAAGCGGTAATAGATGCTGGCTACGTTGAGAAGCGTAGCCTCTAAGTGCGTCGAGGTGTCGGCGGCAATGAGGGCGTCGTGCGCTAGTAGAAAGTCAAACACCTGCTGCTGCCGCGCGTCGGACCACTGTAAGCTTGGTAGCAATTGGCGCAATCCACTAAAATCGCGCGTGTCGCTAGGGTGGGGGCGCAGGGTAATGGACAGGCTAGGGAACTGTTCGGTAAGGAACTGTAAAACTTCAGTCAATGCCGGCAGCGGGTCGTGGATATTGCAGGCTAAGGCTACCCGCTGCACCCTAGGGCTACTATTGCGCCGGGCCAGGAAGGCGTCGGCCTTGGGCATGCCCACCAGCTCGACGCGGCCGGCTACGGGGCCGCACTGGCGGTATTTGTCCAGCGCGTCCTGGCCTTCGAGCAAGCTGAGGTCGAAGCCGAGGGGCGGAAAGTTGGTGCTGACGCTGGCGTGCTGCACGTAGACCGTGGAAACGCCCTCGGCGCGGCAGGCTAGCAGCAGCGCGCGGCTGTCGTCGTTGTGGTCGTTGGCAAAGACCACGGCCCTAGGGCGGTAGTGGCGCAGCGCCCGCCGGTATACCTCGTAGTAACCGATGGCGTAAAAAATGAGGTCGAAAAAGCGCAGCGCCCGCCCGCCTACCAGCTGCCGCAGCCCCAGTAGTGCCGCCGGGTACTGCCAGTAGTACAAGATTTTGCGGCGTAGCGACAGCCGGTTCACGGCTCCGCCGTAGCGGCCAATGTTCTTGCCCTGGCCCGCCACTAGCACCGCGTCGGGCCGCGCCTCCGCGATGAAGCGCAGCGCCTCGTAGTTGTTGGCGCTCACCACGTAGAGCCACACCGCGCCGCGCAGCTGGTCGGGGTTGCGGATGGGCTGGAACACGTTGCCCACTAGTCGCAGGCCCGCGTAGCCAGCTACCCGCGCCAGGCGCTTGAGGGGGCTAGGGGGCGAAATGCCAGCCAGCACCGAAGCCGGCAGCGAGGCAAACAAGTCCGTGAAGCGCAGCTGCAAGATGTCGCGCAGCCGCTGGGCGAGGGCGCTCACGGCTGGGGCTCGGGCGCGGGCTCGCCCAGCAGCGCATCCCAGGTGAGGGGGGTGCCGGCAGCCAGGTCGCGGGCAGCCGGGCGGCCCAGCACCACGTCCCAGAAGCGCGGCAGCAGCCCGTCGCCAGGGCGGATAATGCGCAGGTTATCAGCGGTGAGCAACTCGCCGGCCGCGATGGGGCGGGCCACGTAGATGCTGCGCTTGAAGATGCGGCTTTTCTCCTCGCTGGCTTGCACGCACAGCTGCACCGTGCCTAGGGCCTGGTGGGCGCGGGTGGTTTCGTCCACCAGCAGGCGCAGCTCCCCGGGCTCCAGTGAGAAGGCCGAGTCCACGCCCCCGTCGGCGCGGCGCAGGGTGAAGTGCTTTTCGATGACGCAGGCCCCTAGGGCCACCGCCGCCACGCTGGCGCCCACGCCCATAGTGTGGTCGCTGAGGCCCACTGGGCAATTGAAAGTTTCGGCCAGCACGGGTATCGTGCGCAGGTTAGTGGTGGCCGGCGAGGCGGGGTAGGTACTGGTGCACTTGAGCAGCACCAGCTCGCGGCAGCCGGCGCCGCGCAGTACCCGCACGGCCTCGTCAATCTCGCTGAGCGTGGCGGCGCCGGTGCTCACGATGACGGGCTTGCCGGTGGCGGCCACCCGGCGCAGCAGCGGCCAGTGCGCGTTCTCGAACGAAGCAATTTTGTAGGCTGGCACGTCGAGCTTTTCCAGAAAGTCCACGGCCGACTCGTCGAACGGCGAGCTGAAGGCCAGCAAGCCCCGCTGCCGCGCCCGCTCGAAGATGGGGGCGTGCCACTCCCAAGGCGTATAAGCCTCTTTATAAAGCTGATACAAGCTCTTGCCCTCCCACAGCGACTGCCCGTCCTCGCGAATGACGTAGCCCGTGTCCATGCTAATGGTATCGGCGGTGTAAGTCTGAAGCTTGAGGGCATCCACGCCCGCGTCGGCGGCCGCGTCTACCAGGGCCAGCGCCCGGTCGAGGCTCTGGTTGTGGTTGCCCGACATCTCGGCGATGATAAAGGGCCGCTGGGCGGGACCTACGGGCCGGCCGCCAATGTTGATTTCCATAGGTAGCTAGTAGCTGTTAGCTGGTAGCCCTTAGCCAAATAGCAGCCGGCGCTCAAACGGGCGCAACAGACTGCAACTGCTAGCGACTAAGCCAATGATGTGGCCACGGGAGCGGCCACCCACGCAAAAGTACGGCTGCCCGCTGGCCCGTTGCCCGTCACCTCGTGGTAGCCCGCCCGCTGGAAGGCCCGCACTGACGCCAGATTATCGTCCTTCACCTCGCCGCGCACCTGGGCCACCTGCGGCCAGTGCGCCAGTGCTGCCCGCGTGCCGGCTAGCAGCAGCGGTGCCGCCCAGCCTCGCCCCCGGTAGGCTGGCCCTAGGGAGTAGCTGAGCGTGGCAACTGCGCTAGCTTGCTCAGAGTCAGTTAGTGCAAAACGAATCAGTCCCACTGGTAATTGAGTATCAGCGGTTTCGGCCAGTAGCAGCAGGTAGCGCGCGGGCTGCGCAAGCTGGCCGGTTAACCAGGCTTCGTGCTGGGCCAGCGGTACCGGGGTGGAGTCGAACGACTGCTGGCGGGTGGCGGGGTCGTTGGTCCAGGCTAGCAATTGGGCCGAGTCGGCGGCTTGTACTAGGCGCAGACGCAGGGGCGCGGCCGGCACCAGCAGCGCCGCAAATTCCTGCCGCAGCCGCAGGCCCTGCTGCCCGTCGAAGTAGCGGCCCTGGGCCTGCCGTAGCTGGGCGGCCAAGCGCGGAGCTTCGGCAGCAGTTAACACGTTGGGTGCCGTGGGGTAAGGTAGCCCTAGGCCCTCGGCACGCAAAAAATGGTCAAGGTCGTGCTGGTTATCGGCCGTGGGCAGTAGCAAGAGCAGCCCACCACCCGCTGCGCAATATTCGTAGCTGATAGTGCTGGGGGAGAGCACGGCCGCGCCGCACTGGCGCATGAGGGTAGCTAGCGCAGACGCATCCAGGGCGCGGTGCAGAGTCAGGCGTGGTCCTTGCGCCGCGGCCCAGGTGCGCAGCTCGTCCCAGGCAGCGTAGGCGGAGCCGACCACAGCGTCCACGTGCGCCACGCCCGGTAGCGCCAGTAGCGCCGCTGCCGTGGCGCGGGTGAGTTGGCGCGGGTCAGCGCCGCCCAGGCACAGTAGCACCTGGCTAGGCGGCGCATCAGACGAGTTCAGCTGGCGCTGAAAATCTGCCCGCAGCGGCGCGTAGGCTGGGCCACTGACCAGGCAAGCCCCTAGGGTACGTAGGTCGTACGCAGCTGGCGAGATGCCGCCCGCCGGATTCAGCACTAGGTCGGCGGCGAAGGGGAACGCGTGCAGGTCATCGAGGCACACCAGCCGGGCCACCAGCGGCCGCACCGCAGTTTGGTAGGCGTAGTCGAAGCCGTAGCCATCGAGCACCAGCACGTCGGTGGGGCGCAACAGGGATGGCAGGGTTTCGGTGGCTTCGGGGCCTAGGGGCTGGTCGGGCAGCTCACGCAAACCGAGGCCCGCGCCTTGCAGCAAAGCCCGCACAGCTTCGTCGGGCGCCTGCGTAAGGAAAAGCAAGTCGGTAAAATTAGGGCGCAGCAGCTCGGCCAGCGCTAGCAGCCGCATCAGGTGGCCCAGGCCGATGCGGCCGTTGCCATCGGCGCGCAGCACGAGGCGGGGTGCGGTAGCCATGGCTTAAATAATTTTTTGCACTACGTCGGCATTCAGCGCCAGTATCTCTGGATGCTCATCCAACAAGTGCAGTAGCTCAGGTAAAGCCAGTGTATGAGCCTGATAGTCGGCTATCAATTGCTGCAAGACGTCGAAATCAGCTGTGGTGTCCAGGGTAAGGCGGGGGGCACTGTAGTCGCCCAGCGGGCACAGTTCATCGCGGCGCAGTACTAGGCCATTAGGCGCAAACTGCGCGCGCAAGTAGGGCGTTACGTGCTCGCGCTCGGCTACTGTAGTGGCCTCGCGCTGGGCCGTGGCAAGCATCTCAGCCGAGAATATCTCAAAATCCAGCCCGCGCGGGAAGGTGCGTGCCACCACGTTTGACCGGTAGGCGCGCGGATTGTCCTCGGCCAGATAGCGCGTCACGGCAGCCCCTAGGGTAGGGCCATCTAGTAAAGGGCAGTCGCTGGTGACGCGCACTACCACATCGAAGCCGAACTGCTGGTTGGCTTCATAGTACCGGCTGAGCACATCTGCTTCGGAGCCGCGGTAGCATGGTAAGTTATGCTCGGCGGCATACCGGGCCAGTACGTCGTCGGCCGGTAGGGTGGTGGTGGCCAGGGCTACCGGCAGGCCGCTGGCCTGCAGCCGCGCCACGTGGTAGTCGAGCAGGGGCCGGCCAGCTACCGGTAGCAGTACCTTGCCTGGCAGCCGGGTGCTACCCATTCGCACCTGCGAAATAATACCGGCCTGCTGCATGCTACTCGGTAATTTTCTCCAGCAGATACATCGCGTCCGTGTTGCCTTGCTCAGGGGCGCTCACGTAAGGATATAACTCCTTCTTCACCAAGCGCAACTGGGGAAAGTTATCCAGGAAAAGCTGCGCAAAATCGGCTTTCCACAAGAAGCCCTCGTTGCCGCGGTACGAGATGGCCGTGGTAGTGGGCGCGTAGTACTCGAAGCCCCAGATATAGCGCCGCGAGCAGCGTACCATTTCGGCCATCAGCTGGGGTAAGTCGGCCGGTGCGATGTGAATGAGCACGCCGTTGGTGCACACCACATCAAAAAAGTCGTCTTTAAAAGGCAAGTCAAAGCCGCTGCCCTGGATGATGTTGATGTGCTGGGTGTATTCCTTGGCTTTTTCCACGGCATAAGCTTGCAGCTCAACGCCGTAGAGCTGGGTGAAGCCCGCCTCCTGCAAGCCGCGCAGCTGCATGCCCGTGTTGCAGCCTACCTCCAGCACGCGGCTTTCGGCGGACAGCTCCCCTAGGAAGCGCTGGTTCATTTCGGGCTTAGTCAGGCCCCAGGTGCGGCGGTAAAAGTCGTTCCACTCCGCCAGGTGGCGCGAATTGCGGTCGGTGTACTCGCGGCCAAATTCGCCCGCCCAGAATGCTTCTTGTTGGGTATGCTGCATAAAAAGTAAAGCGGCACTTACGCCGTCGGATTGTGGGCCAGAAACTCTTGCACGCAGGCCACTACGTACTGCTGCTCTTCGTCGGTGAGGGTGGGGTAGAGCGGCAAGCTCAGGCAACGTTGGTAATAGGCCTCGGCGTGCGGGAAGTCGCCGGCCTGCCAGCCCAGGCGCTCGTAGTAGGGCATGCGGTGCACCGGCACGTAGTGCACCTGGGCCAGGATGTTTTTGGTGCGCAAGAATTCGTAAAGCCCGCGCCGGTTCTCGACTTGCACCACGTAGAGGTGGTAGGCGTGCCCGGCGTGGCCGGGGGCCAGCACCGCCACGCCGGGCATCTGGGCAAAGGCTGCGTCGTAGGCGGCGGCCAGCTGGCGGCGGCGGGCCAGGCCAGCATCGGCCCGCGCCAGCTGGCTGAGGCCTAGGGCGCAGTTAATGTCGGAAATGCGGTAGTTGTAGCCCAGCTCCTGCATCTCCATGTACCAGCCGCCCTCGTCCTGGCGCAGCAGGCCGGTAGCTTCGCGCTCGATGCCGTGGGTGCGCAGGCGGCGCAGGTGGCGGGCCAGGGTCTCGTCGTTGGTGGTTATCATGCCGCCCTCGCCGGTGGCAATGTGCTTGACGGGGTGGAAGCTGAAAATGGCCAGCTCGGCCAGCTGCCCGCTGCCGCAGCGGCGCTCCTGCCCCTGGCTATCAATGAAGTAGCCGCCCGGCGCGTGGCAGGCGTCCTCAATTATCCAGAGGCCGTGCTCGTCGGCCAGCGCCCGCGCCGCTTCCATATCCACGGCCAGCCCGGCAAAGTCCACCGGAATGAGGCCCGTAAAATAGCCCCTAGGGTGCGCGTCGAGCAAGCGGCGCACTGCTTCCAAATCTAACAAGCCGGTAGCGGGGTCGATGTCGGCAAAGTGCACCTCGCCACCGCAGTAGCGCACGCAGTTGGCGCTGGCCGCGAAGGTGATGGGCGTGGTGATGACCCGCTGGCCCGGCTGCACCCCTAAGGCCAGCGCGCACAGGTGCAGAGCCGCCGTGCCGTTGCTCACGGCCACGGCGTAGCGGGCGCCCACGTAAGCCGCAAATTTTTCCTCAAACTCTGCCACCCGGGGCCCTTGCGTGAGGAAGTCGGAGCGCAGCGTTTCGATGACGGCGGCTACGTCATCGTCGGTAATGTGCTGGCGGCCGTAGGGGAGGAGATGCATGTAGGGGCGCGTCGCACGCGCCCGAATCGTTGAACGAGGCGGGCGGTGGTAATACAATACTAGTTAGAGAATAACAACGATTCGGGCGCGTGCGACGCGCCCCTACACGGAAAACTGTGGGTCCACGTGCAGGCGGATTTCCTCGCGAATCTGCTCGGCGCTCAGCCACTCGGTGTTGGTGGCCGAGTCGTAGTGGAAGTCCTCGGGCACGCGCTTGCCGTTGAATTTCTCGATGAACTTCTCCACGTTCCAGCCGGGGGCGGTGGTGGGCAAAATCACGTAGTAGCGGTCCAGCTCCACGGTGCTCAGCGCGTCGGTTTGGGTTATCATCTCCTCGTGCAGCTTCTCGCCGGGCCGGATGCCCACAATCTGCTGCTCGCAATTGGGCCCGATGGCGCGGGCTACCTCCGTAATCTTGTACGAGGGGATTTTGGGCACGAAAATCTCGCCGCCCCAGGCGTGCTCCAGCGCGTAGAGCACCAGGTCCACGCCTTCTTCGAGCGAGATATTAAAGCGCGTCATGTCGGGGTGGGTGATGGGCAGCACGCCCGTGCGCCGCTGCTGCATAAAGAACGGCACCACCGAGCCGCGCGAGCCAATTACGTTGCCGTAGCGCACCACCGACAGGCGCAAGTCCCTAGCCCCCTTCATGTTGTTGGCGGCCACGAAGAGCTTGTCCGAGCACAGCTTGGTGGCGCCGTAGAGGTTGATGGGCGCGGCGGCCTTGTCGGTGCTCAGCGCCACCACGTCCTGCACGCCGCAGTCGAAGGCGGCGTTCACCACGTTCTCGGCTCCGAAGATGTTGGTTTTGATGCACTCCATCGGGTTGTACTCGGCGGCCGGCACCTGCTTGAGGGCCGCGGCGTGCACGATGATGTCCACGCCCTCGCAGGCCCGGTGCAGGCGCTCTGAGTCACGCACGTCGCCGATGAAGAAGCGGATGGCCGGGTACTGGCTCTGCGGAAACTCCTGGCTCATCTCGTACTGCTTCAGCTCGTCGCGCGAGAACACGATGAGCCGACGGATGCCCGGATAGAGGCGGAAAATGGTGCGCACAAACTGCTTGCCGAACGAGCCGGTGCCGCCGGTAATGAGCAAAGACTTGCCGTTGAGGTCGAGAGCCATAAGTATTAATGTGCAAATGGGCTGAATGTGGAAATGTGAAAATGAGAAGGGGCTGTGCTGGCCTTAGACGGGTCGCGGCACGCATTTTCACATTTCTACATCCGACCACATTTTCCACATTTGGAAAAAGCTGGCTGCAAAAATAACCCCGCCGGCCGCCCGAACTTTGCCGCCGCCCTAGCCCTTTCGTTCGCATGACCTTTCCGCAACCCGTCAAGCTACTCATTTGGGACCTCGACGACACCTTCTGGCGCGGCACCCTCGCCGAGGGGGGCATCGAGGCACTCGAAGAAAACCTGGCCCTGGTGCGCGACACCGCCGCCCGCGGCCTGGTGCACACCATCGTGAGCAAGAACGACCTGGCCCCGGTAGAGGCCGAGCTAACCCGCCTGGGCGTGCGCGACTTGTTCGTGTTCTTGCGGGTGAGCTGGCAGCCCAAGGGCCCGGTTATCAAAGAGCTGCTGGAAGCCATGCAGCTGCGGGCGCCCAACGCGCTTTTTCTGGACGACAACGCCGCCAACCGCCAGGAAGCGGCCTTCTACAACCCCGGCCTGCAAACCGCCGACCCCGCCGACCTGCCGGCCCTCGCCCCCGCCCTGCGCGCCAGCGGCAAGCCCGACCCCGAGCGGAGCCGCTTGCAGCAGTACCAGCTGCTGGAGCGCCAGCAGGCGGTGCGCCAGCAGTACGGCGCCGACAACCTGGCCTACCTGCGCGCCGCCGGTATCCAGGTCGAGTTTCGCGAAGGCGCGGCCGCCCTGTTGCCCGACCTAGAGCGCGTTGAGGAGCTGATAAACCGCTCCAACCAGCTCAATTTCACCAAGGTGCGCGTGGAGAAAGCCGCCCTGGCCGCCGCCCTGGCCGACCCCGGCCGCCGCTGGGGCAGCGTGCGCGTGCGCGATACGCTGGGCGACTATGGCCTGGTAGGCGTGTTCTGCCTGAACCGTGAAACTAATGAGCTAGAGCAATTTACCTTCTCGTGCCGCATCCTGTACCTGGGCATCGAGCAGTTCACCTACGCCTGGCTCGGCTTTCCCAAATTGGAGGTAGCGGGCGAAGTGGTGAGCGAAGTGAACGGCACCGACCGGCCCGATTGGGTAACGGTAGCGCAAGCCGCGTCGGCGGCCTCGGCCGCGCCAGCCGGCCCTAGGGCCGGCTGGCGCCTACGGGTGCTGCTCAAGGGTGGCTGCGACCTGGGCCAGCTTACGCCCTTCCTGCAAGCGTATGAGTTACAAGTAGAAGAAGAATTTAACTACGCCAACGAAAACCAGCTAATTGCTCACCTCGAGCACACCGTGCTGCTGCGCGCAAGCCGCGAGCTGCCCCCGGCCGAGCAGCAACGCCTAGGGGCCCGCCTGCCCTTTTTGGGCCGTGAAGCCTTCGCCACCCGCCTGTGGAGCTTCGACTACGACGCGCTGATTTTCAGCCCACTCATGGACTACACCCAGGAGCTGTACCGCGAGCGCGCCACCGGCTACGAGGTGCCTTTCGGCGGCTACTACGACCTCACCGCTCGCGACCCCGCCGCCCAGGCCGCCCGCTTTGCCCAGCGCCGCTACCGCGGGATGGACGAGCGCTTCCTGCGTCAATTTGCTCAGGATTTCGCCTGCGAAGGACAAATTAGCCCCGCCCGCTTCCAGCAAAACCTAGCCTGGCTGCGCGCCCATGTGCCGGCCGCCGTGCCCATCTTCTTCCTGAACGGCGCCGAGCTAGAGTTGCACAACCCCGCCGAGCCCACGGCCCTAGCCCGCCACGCCGCCCTAAACGCCGCCTTGGCCGAGTTCGTGGCCGGCGCCGCCAACTGCTTCGTGCTCGACGTGCGCCCACTCATCCAAACGCCGGTCGACGTGACCAACAACCTCCGCCACTACCAGCCGCGCCACTACCGCGCCCTGGCCCAGCGGTTAGCCGAGGCCCTAGGCCGGTGGCGCGGCCAAGGCCAGCTGCGCCACTCGCGCTGGGCCGATGCCAAGGCCCGCTTGCTCAGCTACTTGCCGCCGGCTTGGCGCTAGCTTGCACCAGCTCGGCCAACTGGGCCGCCTGGCTGCGGCGCGAGTAGCGCGCTACCGCCGGGCTGGGCAGCAGGTCGAGGTCGGGATTTTGAAGCCAGCGGTGCCCTAGGGCCAGCAAGGTGCTTAGCATCAGCTCGTAGTCGTCGTAGGGCAGGGCCCGGCCGGCGCCCGCCTCGCGCAAAATATGGTCGGCGTCGGAGCCGGCTGGGCCTACGCACAGCACCGGCTTGCGCGTGGCCAGGTACTCGAAAATCTTGCCCGGCAGGATGCCCAGGTTCAGCTCCACATCCGGGATGGCCATGAGCACGGCGCTGCTGTGCAGCAGGTACGCCACCGATTCTTGGTGCGGCACGAAAGGCAGAAACTCCGTGCTAGTCTCTAGCCCTGCCTCGGCCACCTGCCGCCGAATGCCCGCATCGACCTGCCCCACGAAGCGCAGCCGCCACGGCACGGCCGGTAGCTGGCGCTGGCATTCGGCCACTGCTCTTAGCAGATTATCAATGCGGTAGCGCGCCGTAATGGTACCCGTGTGGGTGATGCGCAGGCAGTCGCGGGGCGGGACAGAAATCTGCGCGAAGTCGGTTTCGTCGTAGCCGTTGGGCAGCACCACGATTTTGCCGGGTGCTAGGTTGGGCAGCTTGCGCCGAAACAGGCGCTCGGTTTCGGGCGACGTCACCAGCACTACGTCGGCGGCTTGCAGCACCTGCCGCTCGTAGCGCGCATCGAGCCAGGCGGCGGGCGCGGTGCGGTGCAGGTCCTTGGTGTAGTAGATGTCGGTCCAGGGGTCGCGCAGGTCGGCTAGCCAGCGCAGGCCGTGGCGGCGCTTCAGCTCCAGGCCGATGAGTTGCGTGGAGTGGGGCGGCGACGAGGTAAGCACCGCGTCGAAGTGCTCGCCGGCGGCCAGCAGCTTTTCCACGGCGGCCAGGGCGTAGCGGTTCCAGCCCCGGCGCGGGTCGGGCAGAAAGAAGTTGCCCCGCACGAAGCGCATGGCCTGCTGCGCGAAGCTGGGCCGGCCCTCGTTGGCAAAGCCGCCGTGCGGCACGGCCCGCCCGGTCAGCTTTTGGTACGAGCCAAACGGCTCGCGCGTGGGCGTGCAAATGACGCGCACCCCTAGGGGCACGTCGTGCAGCAGGCTCTCGTCGCGCACCGGGTAGGTGGCCTGGGCGGGGTCTACGGTTACCACCGTGGGCTCTACTCCCAGGCCCGGCAGGTACTTCACCCACTTCAGGCAGCGCTGCACGCCGGCCCCGCCCGAAGGCGGCCAGTAATACGTGAGCACAAGCAGGCGAAGCGGGGCAGAAGCAGGCACGGGAAGCAGCGGATTTTTGTTGGCAAAGCTACGCGCAGCCCGTGGCAGCCGCCGTTGTACCTTTGAAGGCTAGGATGCCACCAGCCACCAATTAGTTGCCCCTACCAGGTCAAAGGCAGTTGCCCTATCACTGGCTGCGTAGGCCGCTCGTCGACGGGTATATCTGCGCAATCCGTTAAATCCGTTAAATCTGCGATTTATGTTTGATAATCTCTCTACCAAGCTCGACCGGGCCATCAAAACCCTTAAAGGTCAGGGCAGCATCTCCGAAATTAACGTTGCCAGCACCGTCAAGGAAATCCGCCGGGCGCTGGTTGATGCCGACGTTAACTACAAGGTTGCCAAAGAGGTAACCGACAAGATTAAGGACGAGGCCATGGGCCGCGAGGTGCTCACGGCTGTGTCGCCGGGCCAGCTCATGGTCAAAATCGTCTACGATGAGTTGACCGAGCTCATGGGCGGCGAAAAGCAGGACATCGTCATCAAAGGCGACCCGGCCGTGGTGCTGCTCTCGGGCCTGCAGGGCTCGGGCAAAACGACGTTTGCTGGTAAGCTGGCGGCTTTCATCAAGAAATCGGGCCGCAATCCGCTGCTAGTGGCTTGCGACGTGTACCGCCCGGCCGCTATCGACCAGCTCAAGGTCCTAGGGGAGCAAATTGGCGTAGAGGTCTACTCGGAGCCCGAGAACAAAAATCCGGTTGAGATTTCGCAGCACGCCCTCGAGCACGCTCGCAAGACCGGTAAGAAGGTAGTCATTATTGACACCGCCGGCCGCCTGGCTGTGGATGAGCAGATGATGCGCGAAATCGAGCAGGTAAAGCGCGCCATCAACCCCTCGGAAACGCTGTTTGTGGTGGACTCGATGACCGGCCAGGATGCCGTGAACACCGCCAAAACCTTCAACGACCGCCTCAACTTCGACGGCGTGGTGCTCACCAAGCTCGACGGCGACAGCCGCGGCGGGGCGGCCCTCAGCATCCGGGCCGTGGTGGAGAAGCCCATCAAGTTCATCTCGACCGGCGAGAAGATGGAGGCCCTCGACCTCTTCTACCCCGACCGCATGGCCCAGCGCATCCTGGGCATGGGCGACGTGATTTCGCTCGTGGAGCGCGCCCAGCAGCAGTTCGACGAGGACGAGGCCAAGCGCATCAACGCCAAGATTCGCAAGAATCAGTTCGACTTCAACGACTTCCTAGGGCAGCTCGAGCAAATCAAGAAAATGGGTAACCTGAAGGACCTGGTGGGCATGATTCCGGGTGCCTCGAAGATGATGAAGGACGTCGAGATTGACGACGACGCGTTCAAGCCCGTGGAAAGCATCATCCGCTCCATGACCAAGCAGGAGCGCGCTCAGCCCGACATCATCAACGCCTCGCGCCGCCGCCGCCTCGCCGCTGGCTCCGGCACCGACCTGCAACAGGTAAATGCCTTGATGAAGCAGTTTGAGGACATGCGCAAGATGATGCGCCAAATGAACAAAATGAGCCAAACCAAGGGCGGCATGGCCCAGATGGCCAAGATGATGGGCAACCTCAAGAACATGGGCGGTGGCCCCATGGCTGGCCGCCGGTAACGGCAGCTAGCACTAGCAATAAAAAAGGCCCGGCTGTAGCAGCCGGGCCTTTTTTATTTTAGAATTTTAATTCGCATGATACCCTTTTCACGCAGGTCAACATCAGTTGGGATGGGCTGCTTTGCAAATTCATCAAAGCAAACAGTGCGCTGCCCTTTAAATTTCATGTGCGGGTCTTCAATAATGATGACGTGCGGAAAGGTACCGTATTCTTTTTCCTCGCGCGTTAGCGTTTGCTGCGTGCCTAGGGTCGGTAGGTTCAGCACGTTAGCATAAACCAACTGGCCTTGCGGGGCCTGCTTAAAATACAGCACCGCGCTCTCAATATGGCCATTACAAGGTGCTGAGCAGCTGACGAGTAATAGGCCAAACGCGCAGTAAAAAAGTATTTTTCGCATAAGCAATAAACAGCTTTACTGGTCAGCCAACCGCAACGGCGGGATGTGTAGGTTTTCGTAGATGGCAGCTAGCGTCAGTTCCATGCCTAGGGCCGGCACGGGTAATGTATCAGTTAAGCGTCGATAGGTAGCTAAGTTCCAGGTGTCGGCCGACACGCGCGTATAGCTTTCTACTACCAAGCGCGTTTGCGTGATAAGTACGTATTGCTGAAGCGAGGAAATCTGGCGGTACTGCTCGGCTTTCCAGCCGCGGTCGTATGCCTCGGTGCTGCGAGACAGTACCTCCATGATGAGCACCGGGCTATGCACGGTGTGCGGGTCGTCGTCGCTGGGGTCGCAACTCACTACCACGTCTGGGTAGTTGTAGTACGCCCCGGCTTCAACCGCTAGCTTTACTGATTCCGAAAATACCTCGCATTCCCGGCCGCCTAGGCCCTGCCGCAGCGCCAACACGCAATTCTGAATCAGCCTGTTATGCGCTTTCGTGGCGCCAGCCATGCCCTCAGCCGAAGCCGGCCCACCCAGCGGATATATCTCGCCGTGGTAATACTCGTGCCGAATGTCGGATTGCTCCTCTAAGGCAAAGTATTCCTCGACGGTGTACAGGCGGGGAGTGGGTTGGGCGGCGGGCATAGTACTGAATACCTACTTACACTGTTGTGTTACTGAGGACTCAATTTTCATAAGCCCAATATCATTACTGCTCGTGGTGATATATTTTAAATAAAAAACCTGATAAATTGTTGTGTCATAATTATTCTGCACAAGCCGAAATTGTGCAACAGTATCATTGCTAATAATAGCAAGCTTATATTTTTTACCTAAAAAGCGGCTGCCGCTAGGTGAATTATAGTCTAGTCGATTAAGAGATTTACCTAAGTATTTGGTTGCAATAACTCTACAATCAGAAGTGTACAGTACTATTTTCTGCAACTCTGGGCGGCTGGTAAGTATCTGAATTTCACGACGCGCTCTCAATTTTAGGATACTTCCACTAATTAAAGATGCTGTTGTCAGGAAAACAAATAGACTCGCCCCCCACTTGAAAGCGGCTTTTTTCCAAGGAAGTCCTTCGTTGCCAGAAAGAATATGAGCCGCAACAGTTATCCAAGTAACGATAAATGCCGCGGCTCCGAGTAGGCCTATTCTTTCCGAAAACAAGTCTAAAGAGTCAGCCATTTGATAAGCTAACGCCTTACACCACCGAAAAATCAAACGACTCCAGGAATTTAGTCGTAAAGTTGCCATCCTTAAAATCTTCGCTGTCCATCAGCGCCAGGTGGAAGGGGATGGTGGTTTTCACGCCTTCGACTACAAACTCGCTCAGGGCGCGCTTCATCTTCACAATGCACTCCTCGCGGGTTTGGGCCACGGTGATGAGCTTGGCAATCATCGAGTCGTAGTTGGGCGGAATCTGGTAGCCGGCATACACGTGGGTATCGACGCGCACGCCGTGGCCGCCGGGGATGTGCAGCGTGGTGATGCGGCCCGGCGCGGGGCGGAAACCAGCCCTAGGGTCCTCGGCGTTGATGCGGCACTCCATGGCGTGCATCTTGGGGAAGTAGTTACGGCCCGAGATGGGCACGCCCGCTGCCACCTTAATCTGCTCCTTAATGAGGTCGTAGTTAACGATTTCCTCGGTTACGGGGTGCTCTACCTGGATGCGGGTGTTCATTTCCATGAAGTAGAAATCCCGGTTCTTATCCACCAGGAACTCGATGGTACCTACGCCTTCGTAGCCGATGGCCGAGGCACCCGCAATGGCGGCGGCGCCCATGCGCTCGCGCAGTTCGTCGGTCATGAAGGGGCTAGGGGCCTCTTCTACCAGCTTCTGGTGGCGGCGCTGAATGCTGCAGTCGCGCTCCGAAAGGTGGCACACGTGGCCGTACTGGTCGCCGCACACCTGAATTTCAATGTGGCGCGGCTCCTCCACGTACTTCTCCAGGTACACGCCATCGTTGCCGAATGCCGCCGCGGCCTCGGTGCGGGCGCTGTCCCAGGCCTTCTGAAACTCGTCTTCCGAATTGATGATGCGCATGCCGCGGCCCCCGCCGCCCGCCGTAGCCTTCAGGATGACCGGGTATTTAATATCAGCCGCTACCTTTTTGCCTTGCTCCACCGACTGTAGCAGCCCTTCGGAGCCGGGCACTACCGGTACGCCGGCCGCAATCATAGTCGCCTTGGCCGAGGCTTTGTCGCCCATGCGGTTAATCATTTCCGGCGAGGCGCCAATGAACTTGATGCCGTTCTCGGCGCAGATGCGCGAAAACTCGGCATTCTCACTCAAGAAACCGTAGCCCGGGTGAATGGCATCCGCGTTGGTAATCTCCGCTGCCGCAATGATGCTGGGCATGTTGAGGTAGCTTTCGCGGCTGGTGGGCGGGCCAATGCACACGGCCTCGTCGGCGAAACGCACGTGCAAGCTTTCCTTATCGGCCGTCGAGTACACGGCTACCGTTTTAATGCCCATCTCGCGGCACGTGCGAATTACGCGGAGGGCAATTTCGCCCCGGTTGGCAATCAGAATTTTGTTGAACATGGCGCAGTTGCGGAGCCTTACCCCCTAGGCCCGCTTTACTACGAAGCGGACGCGCCAGCCAATAGCTGCTGGCATGAAGGAACAGGGGGTAGGAGGCAGGTGGGGAGGGGAAGAAAGCTAAATACAGCAAAAAGCCCCGGCAAAGCTAGGGCTAGAAAGCAGAACGTCATGTGCAGCTAGCGTCCGCGCGGCCCTGCATCTTTTACCACGTAACACCCCCTAGGCGGCATGGCGTGGTAGTGTGATGCGGTGGCTGCGCGGACGCTAGCTGCACATGACGTTCTGAGCTTTAACCTACTCGATGATAAACAGCGGCTGGTCGTACTCCACGGGGGTGGCATTTTCTACCAGCACCTTCACGATGCGGCCGGCTTGCTCAGCCTCAATTTCGTTGAAGAGCTTCATGGCCTCGATGATACAGATAACCTGGCCTTTCTCGACCATGTCGCCTACCTGCACAAACGCGGCAACGTCGGGCCCGCTGCTGCGGTAGAACGTGCCAATCATGGGCGATTTCAGCGAAGACTGCGCTGCGCTAGCCGGCGCTTTGGGGGCAGCCTCGCCAGCGGTAGCCATTGGCGCGATGGGAGGCAGCACGGGCTGTATCGGCGGCAGGGCCGTGGGCGCCGAGGCAGCCGGCAACGCGGCTGGGGCAGCGCTGAGCACTTGCTTCACGTTGGGCTCGCGCTGTACCGAAATAGTAAACTCTTCGGTTTCAATATGAACCTTGTTGAGGCCCGATTTAGCGATGAAGTCGAGCAGCTCTTGTAGTTCTTTGGCTTTCATGGGCGCGTCTTTCTTGGGCGGGTTTTTAGCAGGGTCTTTCGGCATAGCGACAAAAAGCTGTTGGCGAGTAGGCTGCTGGCTGGTGAGCGTTCTGCCGAACACCAGCCAGCAGCCTACTCGCCAACAGCATAATCGACTTATTTCACGCGCTCTACGTAGCTGTAGTCGCTGGTTTTAATACGGATTTTGGTATCGGTATCCACGAACAGCGGCACTTGGATGCGCGCGCCGGTTTCTACGGTGGCGGGCTTCAGGGTGTTCGTAGCCGTGTCGCCGCGCAGACCTGGCTCGGTATAGGTTACTAAGAGGTCTACCGTGGCGGGCAGCTCGGCCGTGAGCGGCTGCTCGGTTTCGGCGTGGAAGAGAATGCTCACATCCTGGCCTTCTTTCATCAGGTCGGCAAAGGGCACCATGGCTTCGGGCAGCACCACTTGCTCGAAGTCGTCCTTGTTCATGAACGTGAAGCCGTAGTCGTCCTTATAAAGAAACTGATGCGGGCGCTGCTCTACACGAGCCGTTTCTACCTTCACACCAGCATTAAAGGTGTTGTCGATAGTGCGGCCGGTCTTGATGTTGCGCATTTTCGTGCGCACGAAGGCAGGGCCTTTACCAGGCTTTACGTGTTGAAATTCGGTGATTACGTGCAAGTCACCGTTGTAGTTGAGGACCAGCCCGTTGCGGAAGTCGGCAGTAGAGGCCATTGGTTTTAAGCTGTGAGCTTACAGTGGATGGCTGTGCGCTCTTAGTGGAATAAAAAAACTGACTTGCGCTGCCAGTGAATAACTAGCAGCGTAAAGAATCACGAATTGTACGCCCATTTCACGTGCATGGCGCCCCACGTGAAGCCCCCGCCGAAAGCAGCCAGGATGAGGTTGTCACCCTTATGCAGTTGCTTTTCATAATCCCACAAGCACAGCGGGATGGTGGCGCTGGTGGTATTGCCATAGCGCTGGATGTTGAGCATCACCTTCTCGGGGCCCACCCCCATGCGGTTGGCCGTTGCATCGATAATGCGCTTATTGGCTTGGTGGGGCACCAGCCAGGCTACGTCGTCGTGGCTGAGGTGCTGGCGGGCCATTACCTGCGCTGCCACGTCGGCCATGCTCTTCACCGCAAACTTGAATACCGTTGCACCCTCTTGGTAAATGAAGTGCTCGCGGTTGGCGATGGTTTCGGACGTAGGGGGACGGCGGCTGCCACCGGCTTTTTGGTGCAAGTAGGCCTCACCGCTCCCATCGGTGCAAAGCACTTGGTCGAGTACGCCGTAGCCTTCGTAGTTGGGTTCGAGCAGTACGGCCCCGGCCCCGTCGCCAAACAGGATGCAGTTGGCGCGGTCGCTGTAATCGACGATAGCCGACATCTTATCGGCGCCAACGATGATTACTTTCTTGTGGAGTCCGCTCTGAATGAATTGCGCCCCCGTAGCCAGGGCATACAAAAAGCTTGAGCAAGCCGCGTTCAAGTCGTAGCTGAAAGCCCGCGTAATGCCGGCGCCGTTGGAGATGATGTTGGCCGTGGCCGGAAACAGCATATCGGGCGTTACGGTCGCACAAATTACCAAATCGACCTCGTTGGGGTCAGTATTTGTTTTCTCAAGCAGCTGCTTTACGGCCTGGATGCCTAGTACGGAAGCTCCCTGGTCTTTGCCCTTTAGTATTCGCCGCTCCTTAATGCCAGTACGCGTGGTAATCCATTCGTCGTTGGTATCGACCAGCTGTTCCAGCTCGTGGTTGGTAAGCACGTAGTCGGGCACATAGCCTCCGACTCCAGTAATAGGGGCGGTAATCTTCATGAGGGCAAAGGTGCAACGCCGGGGGCAGAAAAGCTCGGCTTGCAGCCTAATTTGAGCGGGCTGCTACGATTTAAAGGAATCTTTAATCTGGTCGGTAATACCAGCGTGGGCCATTTGGTAGCCCTGCATCAGCATGTTGCAGATTGCCCGCGGCGTGCTCACCCCATGCCCAATGATAGCATTATCGTTGATGCCCAGAATAGGGGAGCCCCCCACGGTTTCGTAGTTCACGCGGTTAAAGAATTCATCATCCATGTTGCGCACCACCATGATGTCGTACATCGACTCGGCCATTTTCAGGATGACGTTACCCGTGAAGCCGTCGCAGACAATTACATCCGCTTTGTCATTGAACAGGTCGCGCCCTTCGATATTGCCAATGAAGTGCACGTGCGGATTGACTTTGAGAAGCTGGTGCGCGGCTTGCGTCACGGCCGAGCCTTTACCCTCTTCCTCGCCCAGGCTCATCAGGCCAACTTTGGGCTTAGCGATGCCTAGCACATATTGCGCGTAGAGCGAGCCAAGCTCACCAAACTGCTCCAGCATTTCGGGCTTGCAATCGGCATTGGCGCCTACGTCAACCATGATGCCCATGCCGCCATCCATCTTGGGTACGAAGTTGGCGATGGCCGGCCGCAACACGCCGGGCACGGGCTTCACCGTGAACATGGCGCCGACGAGCATGGCGCCCGTGTTGCCGGCCGAGCAGAAGGCATCAACCGCTCCGCTTTGCAGCAGGCGGTAGCCCACGGCAATACTGCTGTCTTGCTTTTGCTGGAAGGCTTTGGCCGGATGCTCACCCATTTCAATAACCTGGGTAGAGGGCACAAGCTCCAGGCCGTCGGCAGCGGGGCCGTGCTCTTGCAGCAAGGGCCGTACGGCCGCTTCGGTGCCAATTAGCACAACCTGGGCTTTGCCGGCTAGCTGCTGGGCGGCCAGCACGGCACCGGCCACGGCCGCCTGAGGGGCAAAGTCGCCGCCCATGGCGTCGAGGGCAATTTTCATGAACGCGAGAATAGTAGAAGTGCAGCCAAATTAGCGCTGGGCGCGAAACCAAACCGGGCCGGACTACTCATCCGAGGGGAGCAGCCCGGCCCGATGGCACCGCGAAATAACAACGCCGCAGACTATTCTTCGTCCGAACCGGCATCGCCGGCGGCTGCGGGGGCAGCTACCGAAGCGTAATTTTTGATAGCCAGCTGGCCGTTGTGGTACAGGTCGCCATCCACGATGTACGCTTTGTGGCGCAGGTGCAGCTCGCCCGTGCTGGGGCAAATGGTTACTGCCTTCGGGGTGAGCTTGTGGTGGCTGCGACGCTTGTCGCGGGTGGCGGAGGAGGTGCGGCGCTTAGGATGAGCCATGATGGTAGAATTAGTAGAACCTAGACTGTAGAGCTTAGCGCCTAGACTATGTTCGGAGTTGAGAAATATTGCCTTTCGTACAGAAAACTTAAAGCCAGCTAGGCAAGAAATTCTAAGCTCTAAGTTCTAAATGCTAAGCTCTACGCTTAGTTGAGATTTCGGAGGGCGGCCCAGCGGGGGTCCATGGGCTCATCGTCGTCGGGGTTGTCGCTGTCGGGCTTGGTCGAGAAGATGAGCTTGGTTTCGGCTTCGGGGTCTTCATCGGTTTCGTTCTGAAAGCGCGGGTGCAGGCGCTTCATAGGCAGGGCCAAGCCGATGTAGTCGTAGATATGCTGGGCTACATCGAGCATCAGCGTATCGGGGGTTACTTGCAGCACATCGTCGTCGAGCTCCTTCGGCTCGTCGCCGTAGCGCACTAGTAGCTGGTGGTCTATATCAAGCGGTTGGTCGTACTCGTCGAGGCTGCGGTCGCAGGTGAGGCGCACGGTGCCCACGATGTGAAAATCGATGGTGATGAGGCGCTCCGTTTTGTTGAGAACCACATCGGCGTGCAGATTGCCATCGGGGATGAACTCGCCTTTGGGGTCGAACTGCTCGAAGAAAGCACGGCCAAGCTCAAACGCAAAGTGGTGCGTTTTAAGCGAGAGCCGGGCAATCGGCAACTCAAATTGGGTGTCCTTCTTCACAATTAGCCAAGTAAACGGGGGGCAAAGGTAAGGCTTTTTCGTGGCTTTATCAAGGACTTACTGCCCGGCAGTGTCTGTCAGGCCACGTTGCTAGCATTTGTGGGCTGAATGAGCGGTTGGTAAGCAGCCCCTTTTAGCAGGGTGAAGGGGGAAGGTAGCATTCAGGCGAATAAAAAACCGGGCAGGACCTTGCAAGTTGACCCTGGTACCTTAGCTTTGCAGTACAAAGTTCTTCGTGTAGCCCCTAGCGTGATGCCTGCCACCCAAGACCCCTTAAGCCAACTAACTGAAATACGCGCTATTATGGAGCGTAGCTCGCGCTTCATCTCGCTCAGCGGGTTGAGTGGGGTAGGGGCGGGCGTGGTAGCGCTGCTGGGCACGGCTGTGGTGCACTACTACTTGGGCTACAGTCGCCCCGGTGGCAATTATGCTTCTGCGGGGTATGCTGGGCTGCTGCAGGCGCCGCTGGCTGAGCGCTTGGCCGAATTGCCTTTCTTGCTGGGGCTGGCCCTAGGGATGATAGCGCTGGCACTACTAGCAGCCGCATTTTTTACGTTGCGCCTTACGCGGCGCGAAGGCTTGCGCAGCATCTGGACGGCTCCGGCCCGGCGGCTGGCAGCAGCTCTGGCCATCCCGCTGGTGGCGGGCGGCTTGTTTTGCCTGCGCCTCTACCTGAGTGCTGCTCCTGAGCTGGTGGTGCCGGGCATGCTGGTATTCTACGGCTTGGCGCTGCTCAATGGCAGCAAATACACGCTCGACGAGATTAAGTACCTGGGCATCACGCAGGTGCTGCTGGGCCTAGGGGCACTGGTGCTGCCTGCCTATGGGCTACTGCTATTCGGCCTGGGCTTTGGAGTAGGCCACATTGGCTATGGCCTGCTGATGTATAACCGCTACGAGCGCCCGGCCGGGGCCACTCTTGCCGCCTAGTGAAATACGCCATCCACACCCTTAATAAAGCCTTTGACCACCGGGTGCGCCTAGGGGTAATGGCGGTGCTGTTGGCTAACGAGCAGGTAAGCTTTAACGACTTAAAAGAAAGCCTCGACTTGACCGATGGCAACCTGGCCTCGCACGTATCTGCGTTAGAAAAAGCTGGCTACGTGCTAGTAAACAAGCAGTTCATAGGTAAAAAGCCCAATACGACCTACCAGGCTACAGTTGAAGGCAAAACCGCTTTTCAGGAACATTTGGCGGCGTTAGAAAAGCTGCTGCGAGGGTCGTAGTATTATTCGTGCTATAGAAACGATAGTCGGCGCCAAGTTTTTTGTCTACTTTAACTTTGAAAAGCAAAGTACTTTTATGAACTCTACTTATCGGCATAGCATTCGACCATCACCATATAAATCTGGTAAGCAACAAATTGTTAATCAACAGCTAGTGTCGCTAAATCCTGTCGCTAGAGCAGTGGTGGGACTGATGCAGTTGAAGGATACAATTCAGATTGGGGTGATGCTTTATTCCGGGGCAATCTTCTTTGGCATCATCGGTGGGGTAGGTATCCCAGGGCTGGTGCTATACGCACTACGCTGGCGGCAATTAAAGCGGGGTAGCCGGCGCGGGACTAGCTTGGTGCTGGCAGTACTGGGTATGCTGCACGAGCTGTTCTGGGCCATAAACTTCCCACTTGATGGTCCGCCCCCCGCTCCGGACGAAGAATACCCTATAGACGTTAAGTTATATGGTGACTCATTACGAGTGTTTTACTGGTTTGGGGCGGTACTCATGCTATTGGTATTACTGGCTTGCTTATGGCCGGTTGCTCGGCCCCAGATGCATGTAGCTGACGTCACTAGCAGGGTAGAGGATGAGTTGGGTTGAACTACTGTGAAGCTTGTCACGGGCATATTTCATTACGCCGCGCTAGTGGTGCCTTACACAATTCCCTGCCACTTTAAAGCATATATTTTTAGCTTAAAAACTTTGAAATGCAAAGTTCTTTAGAAAAATCATTGTGGCGCACAGCTTACTCGGCCGCGCCTACTTACCAGCTCTCCGCAACCCGCGTGAGCGCCATTATTGGCTTAGCGCTAGCTGGTGACTACCTGTTTTGGCAGGAGGGGGCAGGCATCAACTGGTTGGTATACATGGTGTTGCTGGTGAGCGCGCACTTGTGGCTGCTGCCGCGGCATGCACCAGTGCGGCGCACGGCGGGCTTCTGGATGGCGGCGCTGGGGTGCGTAGTGGGCGGCGCGGCCGTGGCCTGGTACGGCTCGGCCGCCGCCGAGTGGGCGGCCCTAGGGTCGGGGCTGCTACTGGTGGGACTGGTGAACCAACCGCAGCTGCGCCTGGTGAGCAACGCGGTGCTGACGGCCGTGCTGGGCGTGTGGCCGGGGCTGCGGGCACTACTAGGTAGCGTGCGCGGGCCGCAACAACTGGGGGCCGGGCTGCGGCGCGGCTGGTACTACGGCCGGCTGCTGGGGATGCCGCTGCTGGCCCTAGGGGTGTTTCAGGGACTGTTTGCTTTGGCTAACCCCCGGTATGCCGAGCTGAGCGCGCGGGTGTGGAACTGGCTGGGCGCGTGGCTGGCGCGGCTGCTGGCGGCCGTATCGGTGCCGCACCTGCTGTTTTTGCTGGGGTGCGGGGTGCTGGCGGCGGGGGCCCTGGCGGCCGTGCCGGTATACTTGCTGGCTGACCGCGAGGCGGGGCGCGAAGACATTGTGCAGCGGCGGCGCGACGGGGTGGCCTCACTGGCGGTGCGGCAACCCAATTTTCAGGCTACCCGGCGGCAACTGCTCGACTTGCGCAAGGAGTGGCTGGCGGCAGTGGCCAGCTTTGGGCTGCTAAACGCGCTGCTGGCCGTGGTAAACGCCGTGGACGTGCGCTGGCTGTGGCTAGGCTTCCGGCCGGCGCGGGGCTTCGACATGAAGCAGTTTGTGCACGAGGGGACATACGTGCTCATCTTCAGCATCCTGCTGGCGGCGGGTATCATGATGTGGTTTTTCCGGCGCAACCTCAATTTTTACCGGCCGGGGCTGCCGTGGCTGCGCTGGGGCGCCACGCTGTGGGTAGCGCAGAATGCATTTCTGGCGCTGTCGGTGGGGCTGCGCAACTACTACTACATCCTTTATATGGGGCTGGCCTACAAGCGCATTGGCGTGATGGCGTTTCTGCTGCTTACGCTGTTTGGGCTGGGCACGCTGCTGCTCAAAATCTGGCAGCGACGCACGCTCTTCGCCCTGGTGCGCCTGAACTCGTGGGCCGCCTACGCGGTGCTGCTGGCCCTAGGGCTCGGCAACTGGGAAATCTGGATGGCGCGCTACAACCTGCAGGCCCGCTTCGAGCGCATCGACATCAGCTTTCTGCTGCGCATGCCCCCTAGGGTACTGCCGGTGCTGGTGGCCCGGCAGGCTGTCATCGACCGGGCGCCCGCGCTGCTGGAGGAAGGCGAGTACGGTAGCTACCAGCGCATTGGGTCCGCCCGCGCCCAAGAATTGCTGCGCCTGCGTCTCGCGGATTTCCGGCGGGAATACCCAGCCCGCGACTGGCAGAGCCGCACGGGCGCGGACGAACAGGCTTACCGGACCCTAGGCCCTCACTAAACGATGAGCTACGAAGATGTGCCGCCGCTTGGTGCAGAAAACCGGTTCGTTCGGCTGCTTGGCCTGTGGCTGCTGACCGGACTGGCGCTGGTGGCAGGAGGCTGGGTAGTGGGTGTGCTGGGGTTCTTTTTGCCCGCCGGTGGGTGGTCGGTGCTAGGGCTGCCGCTGCTCTGGCGCTGGCTAATGCGCAAGGGGCTGCGGTGGGCGGTGGGCGACGACGCGGCCCAACCTCAACCCGGCCTCTACTGGGGCTTCGCACTCAGCCAGGTAGTCGCGTTGCTCGGCTTGCTGCTGTGGCTCATGCTGAGCGAGCCAACGGACAACACGCCGTGGTTCGACTAGAGGTGCGCGATACCAAACCTAGGCCCCGGGTAGAGGCAGTAGCCTCTACCGAAACTGCCGCTACCGAGCTGCGGAAGCTGCTCGTGGGTGGCCCGGCAACCTGCATCTGATTTATTGAAAACCAATTACTTCCCTTTCTGAGCTAACAAACTTTTATGCTGACTTTTTTAGAGAAATCTCACCCATTGGGGCGGTGGCTGCTGGGCAGCCTGCATACTACGGCCACTGGCGTGAGCGGCTGGTTGCTAGCGCTGTACGTGCTGCTGGTGAAGGTGTGGCCCCACAGCGGCTGGCCAGGTTTTGGGCTGGCGGTGGGTAGCTACGGAGTGGTGCACTGGCTGATTTGGCAGCGCGTGATAGCGGGCGGCTGGGAGGCCCTAGGGGCCAGCGCGGCCCCGCGGCCCCTCAAAACGGCCACTGGCTTGTGGCTGCTGGCGCTCCACTTTTTTCAATGGGGCTCGCTGGCGCTGGCGGTAGGCTACGTGCTGCTATCGGCGCGCCACCGCATGCCCTATGGCATTGCCTGATTCACTTCTCTCCCCCACATCACCATGACTTTCGCCGACTTCACTGCCTACTTTCAGGCTAACCAAAACCGCTACGCCGGCTTGGCCTGGGACGACCCCCACCGCCTGACCGCCAGCGAACTGCGGGCCGTGCGCACCTCGCTGCAGACCTTTCAGCGGGGCGAAAGCTCGGAGGGGCATTTCCTCTACAGCCGCGCCAAGCGCCTGGGCGACGCCGATTACGCGGCCGCCATGCGCTTATTCATCAAGGAGGAGCAGATGCACGCGGCGGTGCTCGGACGCTTCCTCGACCAACAGGACATTCCGCGCCTCAAGGGGCATTGGCTCGACGACATTTTCCGGGGCTTGCGCCGGGTGCTGAGCCTGGAGCACACGCTGCGGGTGCTGCTGGCGGCCGAGGTGGTGGCGGCTGTGTACTACCGGGCGCTGTACCAGGCCACTAGCTCGGGGCTGCTGCAGCAGATTAGCCGGCGCATCGTGCTCGACGAGGAAATGCACCTCGTGTTTCAGTGCGTGGCCCTGCGCACACTGGCGGCCGGCCGCGGGCGGGTGCTAAGCTGGGTGTATCGCCAAGCCTACCGCCTGCTGATGGCGTGCGCTGGGCTGGCGGCCTACGTAAACGCCCGCGCCATGCTGCGCGCCGGCGGCTACCGACTAAGCAGCTTCTTGGGTGCCGTGGCCGACGAATACTACCGCGTGGAGCAGATGCAACGGCCGGGCGCGGTGCTGGCCGTGCGCGGCAGCCAGCCCCTAAGCCCACCCGCCGCCAACGGGCCCGCCGGCGCCTGGCAGTGGCCGAGCCAAGGCCTGCGCGTGGCGCCATGATACGGATTGTGCTGCGCTACCTGCTGAGTGGCATTCCGGCGCCTCCGCCCCTGGGGGTATATCTGTGGGCTACGTTGAGCGTGCTGCTATTCGGAACGCTAAACTTGCTTTTTAAGGCCGAACTGTGGCCTACTACGCCGGCGGTGCCTCGCCTACTGGAGTGGGCTACAGTGTTGGCTGCGCTAGCAGCAGTGCTTCAGGCCTTAGCATGGGGCTGGCAGTGGCTGCAAGCCTATACTGGGCCGGGTTGGCTGCGCCGGCTAGCCTCGGCAGTATATATGGGCGGTGCGCTGCTAGGCCTGTTGATCTGGCTGCTTGGCGCAGTAGGTTGGGCGATGACTGTGAGTAGGCGTTAGTTGTACATGCTGACCTTCCAGCCTCCTTACTTCTACTGCGCCCTAGAGCTGCTAGGGGCTGAGCTATACATCGGCCTATGCGTGCACGACGCGCTGGTGCGGCCCTATGGTGGCAATTTTCTGGTGGTAATGCTGCTCTACTGCCTGTTTTGCGCCTTTAGTCCGGTGTCGCGCCGCTATGCTGCCAGCGCGGTATTGCTGCTAGCGTATGCCACCGAAGTAACACAGTATTACCACCTCATTCAGCAGCTGAGTTGGGAGCGGCACCTATGGGCGCGCCTGCTACTGGGCACGCACTTTGCCTGGCTCGGCCTGCTGGCTTACACGACGGGTATAGCGGTAGTAGTGACGGCTGAGCAAGTTTTCCAGGCTCGGGCAGCCGCAAACTCCGTATAGCTCAGCGGCTCGCTCGTGCAACGGGTGGGCTTGGCCGCGTATCTTGCTACTATATCAGGTCTGCGCTCCCATGACTACCTCGCGCCTTCATTCGTCGCTGCTGCCAACTGCCAAGCGCCTCTCGCCCCTGGGGCGCTGGCTGGCGGGGCTGCAGCTGGTTAAGGAAACGCTCACCATCGTGCTGCTGGGCGTGCCGCTGCTGCTGGCGCAGCCGGTGCTGGCCCCGGCGGCGCTGCCGGGCGTGGTGCTTTACCTCTACCGCTGGGGCCTGGCCCTGGGGCAGTTCACGCGCCGCGGCGCCGCGGTGGTGTGGCTGCTGACAATGCTGGACGAGGCATGGGGCCTGGTGCTGTACCTGAACGTGGTGGACGAGCCCACGGCCCGGCAACTGCACTACCTTAACTGGAGCTACGGCCTGGGACTGGCCTTTACCTTAACTGCGCTAGCCGAGATTTACCTGGGCCGCCGGCGCGAGCGGCGGCACCTGCGGGCACTGATGCGGGCGGCCTAGCGTTGGGGCTGGCAGGTATCTTTGCGCGAAGCCCCTGTACTTGCCGTTCATGGCCGACGAAAACACGCCCCCTTCCTCCGCTTCTCCCACCGCCACCGACCTGACTGGCAAGCCCCTAGGCCCGCGCCGAACTCGGCGGCCGGGGCGCTGGGCCCGGCGGGTGGTGCGCGTAGCCTGGGTGCTATTTGTGCTAGTAGTGGGCATCGGGCTGCTGTATCCGTGGCTGGTGCGCAGCAATTTTTTGTTTTTATTCGGCAAGTCGCCGGGCCTCGACGAGCTGGAAAACCCCAAGGTGGAGCAAGCCTCCGAGGTGCTAACGTCGGATGGGGTGGTTATCGGCCGCTACTTCCGCGAAAACCGCTCGCCGGTGCCGCTCAGCCAGATGTCGCCCTGGCTCACCAAAGCGCTGATTGCCACCGAGGACGCGCGCTACTACGAGCACTCGGGCATTGACGCGCCGGCCCTGCTCTCGACCGTGTACTACACGCTGCGCGGCAGCAAGCGCGGGGGCTCTACCCTCAGCCAGCAGCTGGCCAAAAACCTGTATAAGATTCGGAGCAGCGAAAACCGCGGGGCCTTAGCCAAGGTGCCGGGCCTAGGGGTGGTGGTGGCCAAAACCAAGGAGTGGCTGACGGCCGTGGAGCTGGAGCGGCGCTACACCAAGCCCGAAATCCTGCGCATGTACCTCAACACCGTGGAGTACGGCTCGAACGCCTACGGCATTAAGGTGGCGGCCAAGACGTTTTTCGGCACCACGCCCGACAGCCTGACGCCCGTGCAGGCGGCCACGCTGGTGGGCCTGCTCAACAATCCCACGGCCTTCAACCCGAAGTTTCACCCCGCTGCCTCGCGCCGCCGCCGCAACGTGGTGCTGCAGCGCCTGGGGCAAGCTGGCGCCTTAAAGCCGGCCGAAGTGAAAGCCCTGCAGGCCGAGCCCATCGTGCTCGACTACCACATCGAGAAGCACATCGACGGGCCCGACACGTACTTCCGCGGCGCTATTGGGCAGGCCGTGAGCAAGTGGTGCGACGAGCACGGCTACGATATGTACCGCGACGGGCTGCGCATTTACACGACCATCGACAGCCGGATGCAGGACCACGCCGAGGAGGCCGTGGCCTTCCGGATGAAGAACTTGCAGCAGCAGTTCGACAGCTTCTGGCGCAACCAGGGCCAGAACCCCTGGGTGGACGAGGAAGGCAAGGAAATTCCGGGCTTCATCGAAACCCAGATGAAGCGCACCGAGGCCTACAAAACCCTGGCTGCCCGCTACGCCGGCCAGCCCGCCCGCCTCGACTCGGCCTTGCATGCCAAGCGGCCGATGAAAGTCTTTACCTGGAAGAAGAAGGACAACGACACCACGCTGGTGCTGTCGCCGCTCGATTCGCTGGCTTATTACAAGCACTTTTTGCAGGCTGGCATGATGACGATGGACCCCTACACCGGCGCCATTAAGGCCTGGGTGGGCGGGCTCGACTACCGCTTCTTCCAGTACGACCACGTGCGGCAGGGCCGCCGCCAGCCCGGCTCCACCTTTAAGCCCTTCGTGTACCTGACGGCGCTCGATAACGGCTACTCGCCCTGCGACCGCATTCGCGACCAGCGGGTGACCATCAACTACATCGAGAACGGCAAGCCCATGGAGTGGCAGCCCGACAACGTGACCCGCGAATACACGGGCAGCAACATGACGCTGCGCCGGGCCATGGCCCGCTCGGTGAACTCGGTGACGGCTCAGCTGACCGAGAAAGTGGGCTGGGGCAAGGTGGCCGACTACGCGCACAAGGTGGGCATTACCAGCCCGTTGCTATCAGTGCCCAGCATCGGCCTAGGGTCGGCCGGCGACGTGAGCGTCTATGAGATGGTAGATGCCTATTCGACCTTCATGAACAGCGGCTTCCGCAACCAGCCGCGCCTCATTGCCCGCATCGAGGACCGTAACGGCAACGTCATCCAGCAGTTCGACCCGGTGCAGCGCCGCGCCATCTCGCCCGAAACTGCCTGGCTGATGACCTATATGCTGCGCGGCGGCATGGAAGAGCCCGGCGGCACCTCGCAGGGCCTTTGGGACTTCCCCGAGCTGTGGCACAAAGACAACCAGATTGGCGGCAAAACTGGCACCACCAGCAACTACTCCGATGGCTGGTACATGGGCCTGACCAAGGACCTGGTGAGCGGCGTGTGGGTAGGCGGCGAGGACCGCAGCATCCACTTTTTCCGCTCGCAGCAGGGCGAGGGCGGCCGCATGGCGCTGCCGGTATACGGCCGCTACATGGAGAAAATTTACCAGGATAAGGCCCTAGGGTACGACTACGGCCAGTTCCCGAAAGCACCCGCCAGCCTCAACAAGCGCCGCTACCAGTGCGGCAGTAGCAGCGACGACTACGAGCCGCGCCGCCGCTCGCGCCGCGACACTACCGCCACCGACGAGCTGCTAGAGCAGCTCAATACGCGAGTGAAGGTGGACAGTTCGCGGTAGTTAGAGCTTGGCTGCTTTAACGACGCGCTGGTAAACCTGCTTGATAGATTGATTTCCTAGAATTATCAGCTCTATTTTTTTGCCTGCGCTGGTTGAAATGTATATTTTGCCAGTATGTGGATAGACTCCCATTCCCCATTTAGAAGTCGGGTCGAATGTAATTTGCTGTATTTCACGGTACGGAACGGCAAAATTTGATTTGTCCAAACTTAAGATGTCGGCACTATTTAATGGAGTATCAAGGTATTTAGCTGCATAGCTAGACTTGATGTAAGAATAAGGATTTTTAAGGTCGCCCTTCACGGCTAAGTTGCTAGTAATCGTTCTGGTTAACGGGTCGCGCCCGGCTTCCACGGCAATAGCACCACCAACTTTAAGCCCAATTATTTCCTGGTTGGCCAGCAGCACTAGATAAGTGCGGTTCAGTATCAGCCAATAGTATTCAAGGGCAACAAAATGCCGTTCATCAGTTTCTAGAAATTCGCTCAGTGTCATAAGAACTAACAATAAGATTCTGCGCGCAAGAAACATCATGTTCCGGTAAGCAGACGCTAGATGAGTGTGAATCTTCTATTTATAACTTAATAATTGGCCCGGCTGCATAGTAACATAGTTCATATGCCTTCTGCAATTACTTCTGAGCTTATTATCATCGGCGCCGGGGCGGCTGGCCTATTTGCGGCCTGCGAGCTAGCCCGCGCCGGCCGCCGAGTTACCGTTCTAGAAGCCCGCGAACGCGTGGGTGGCCGGGTGCATACACTTACGCCGACCGGTTTCACGGCGCCCATCGAAACTGGGGCCGAGTTTATGCACGGCGACGTGCCGCTAACCAAGCAGCTACTGCGCGAGGCTGGCATAAAGTGGGAAGCTACCGAGGGCACCACCTACGTAGTGAAAAACGGCGAGGTGCAGCCCGACGGCGCCTTCTTCGGTGAGTTGCCGCCGCTGCTGAAGAAGCTCTACACTCTGGAGCACGACCTGCCGCTGGCCGAATTTCTGACCCAGGAGTTTGCTGGTCCTGAGCACGCCGACTTGCGCGCCATCGCTACCCAATTTGCCGAAGGCTACGACGCCGCCGACCCAGCCCGCGCTAGCGCCTTTGCTCTGCGCGACGAGTGGGCCGAGGGCGGCGCCGACGACTCGCCGCGCCCGGTGGGTGGCTACGGCCCGCTGCTAGAGTGGCTGGCAGCTCAGGCCCAAGCCGCCGGGGCTACGCTGGCCCTAGGGATAGCTGCGCAGCAAGTAGAGTGGCAGCCCGGCCAAGCCACGGTGCTGGCGGCCGATGGCACCCGCTACCAAGCGCGACAGGTGCTGTGCACCGTGCCCCTAGGGGTATGGCAGCGCCCAGCGGGGCAGCCGGGCCACCTGGCCTTCGCGCCCGAGCTACCCGAGCACCGCGCTGCCGCTCAGCACCTAGGCAACGGCCCCGTTATCAAGTTTCTGCTGGAGTTTGAGGCCCCGCTGTGGCAGCCGAGCCTGCCCGAGCTGGAGTTTCTGCTCTCCGACCAGCCGGTGCCCACGTGGTGGAGCCAACTGCCCGACTGCCGCCCGCTGCTGACCGGCTGGCTAGCTGGCCCCGCCGCTGCGCGCTACCAAGCCACCCCCGAGGCTGAGTTGCTGGAGCTGGCCCTAGGGTCGCTGGCCACCGTGCTCGGCACTACCGCGGCGGCTCTGCGTACGCACCTGCGCGCCAGCCACATCAGCAACTGGGGCGCGGAGCCTTTTAGCTACGGGGCCTACTCGTACCCCACGGTAGGGGCGCCCGACTTTCGCGCTGCGCTGGGCGCGCCCGTTACCGATACGCTGTTTTTTGCGGGTGAGGCGCTAGTGGGTGGCGCGGCTGCTGGCACGGTGGAGGCGGCGCTGGTGAGTGGCCAGGCTGCGGTGCGGCAAATACTGGCAAGCAAGTAGCTACTGGTCAAGCTGGCGCTTGCTATCCTGCTGAAACTTCCACATCTCTGCAATGGGTACTATGCCGCGCTTCGTATGAGCTACTTTCTTGCCCTCCTTGGTGAAAAGGAAAGGCACGCACATAATGCCTTGGTTGCCGGTTGTAACTTGAATTTCTTGTTGCCAGCCGGGCCAGCGGAGGTTCTTGTAGTAGCTAGCCAGGTCGCCTGAGAAGCAAAAGAGCAGGAAGTTGGAATACGTTTTATGCGTTGCCTCCCACTGCAGATTATCGGGGGCGAAATAGAACACTTGCCCTAGGGTCTCTCGGCCGAAAGCTCCGCCATTGATGGCATAGAAGCCGCCCATTACGTCGTCGGCGACCAGCAGCATGCCTGGCAGCTTGCCCTGGTTCCAGCTCATTACGCTGCGGTTCAGGGCCGAGCAGCCCGAGCCCAATATTCGTAGCCACCCGTTATCAACTAGGATACCACCAGTTTCGTAGATGATGGCGCCCATCGGCGAGCGCGTTGTAACCTGTGCCGCCAGTAACGCGCTATCAGCTCGGGCTGGTGACTTAGGCAATACCCGCACGTTATTCTTAGCCGCTTTAATCCACCCCGATACTAGCTCCCACCCCGGTTCTTGGGTATTAAGTAGTTCGGTAAGGCTGCGCTGAGGCGATTGCTGGGCCAGTAGGGGTGAAGTAATGCAAAGGCACAGAAGCAGGCTACCCGCTATTTGCGCAAGAAAGGAATACATGTGAAGTAAATGGTGCCATGGTTGCCTTGTGGCTAGTTATTGTAAAAATGACTCGCGTGTCTGCGCTGGTTTAGTCAGCTTTCGGCCACTCGTAGTTTTTCGACCATTCCTGGAAGGCCTGCACCTCGTTGGGGTGGGCAGTTAGCCAGGTTTGGATTTCGGGCGCATCGGTCTGCGAACTGTGGACGAGGTAGGCAAAAGCAGGTACGAAGCCTTTCTTCTCCATCGCCGCGAAATAGGGTGCGTAGTATTTCCGCGCGAAGCCCTGGCCCGCCTGGTCTTGGCGCTCGCCCAGAATGCTGCACAGCGACGAAAACTGCTTGATGAAGCGGTTGACCGGCGTATTGGGCGCCCCCAGCGAGTCGAGTGTGCTAGCCACAGTCAGGCTAGAGGCGGCGCTTAAGGACAGCAGCATTTCCTCGGGCCCAAAATCATCCCCTTTGGTGCCGCCCTTCTTCTTAAGGCTGGCCGACGAAATGTTCACGGTGATGTGTGAGGCATCTTGCTGGCTCACACCCTGCGTCATGGCTTGGTCGAGCCATTGCCGCCGCTGCGCACTGCGCGGGCTGGCCGGCTCTAGCACCAAAAACCGCCCAAGGGCCAGCAGCCCTTGAATGCGCTGCCCTTGTTGTAGCCGCGCCGCGCCCAGCAGCATGTGCGAGCTAGCGTGGCGCGGATTGAGCTGCACCGCTCGCTCGAAGCTAGCGGCAGCGCCCGGCGCGTCATTTTGCCCGGCCTGCGTCACGCCTTGATTGAAGTATAAATTGTAGTTGGTAGGGTGTTGTTTCACGCCTTGCCGGTAAGCATCCAGGGCCTCCGCCGGCTTCTTGTCGCTGTCGAGGCTGTTGCCCAGTGTCGCGTATACACTGGGGCTAGCCTGCGGATTTTCCTTAATGAGCTGCCGGCACAAGCTAATAGCATCGGCGTAATGTCCGCTGGCATTGTAGGTGAGCGCTAGCTCGGTACGCGCAAGCCCATCGGCCGGGGCTAGACGCAAGGCCTGCTGATACTTGGCCACGGCCTCGTCGTATTTGCCTGCGTCGTGCAGTTCTATGCCAGCACGCACTAGGTCGGCGGGCGTTTCGGTGGGCGCCTGGGCGGCGGCATGCAGGCTCACGGCCAGCAAAAAGGGTAGTAGTCGTCTCATAGCTCAGCAATATAGCAATGAGTAGCCATTGGCAGTAAGCGTATTCCCGTCTGCCTAGGCCCTAGGGTGTGCCCTAGTCGTACATGCCCGAGTGGCTCACTTCCAGCTCGTCCTTGCTGGGCAGCTTGGGGAAGGGCGCGTGCGGCTCGGCCTGGTACCAGATAGCTACCGAGGCTACGTCGTCGCGCGAGAGCAAGTAGCGGCCATTGTAGCGCCAGCCCAGGCCCTGCACCGTCACGCGCAGGTCCTTGTCGAAGCGCACTGGGTCGGGCACGTGCCAGCGGTACATGCCAAAGCGCTGCTGAACATTATAGAGGCCGTCGCCTTTAATGACCTGGTGCAGGCCCGCATAAGGTGTGCTGTAGGCAGTGTATTCGTGGGTTTTCTTGTTTTCGAAGTTGTACGACCCGAGGAAGTAGTCTTCTAGCCCGGTGCTGTTGAGAGTGGGGTATTGGTCGTCGCCATCCAAGTAGAACTTTACCTCACCTTCGCCCCACCAGTCGTTGCTGTGGGGGCTCCAGGCCAGGAAGGTGCCCACGTATTGCCCCCGGCCGCGTACCCCGTCCAAGATGGTGTAGGGTACGCCGGCCGCCATCGGGTTTTGGCGCCGAAACTGGGCGTGGAAGTAGGCCGCATCGCTGGGCACATCGGTCAGCGTGTAGTCCACCTGGTAGTAGATGGTCATGGGGCGCTCGTCGATATTGGTGAGCGTGATGCGGCAGCGCTTGCGGAAAGGCATCTGCCAGTACGAGCTGAATGCCGAGCCGGGATTGCACTGAATGGGCAGCGAGTTGAGGTAGGCCGGCTGCTCCCAGGCCTGTCCGAAGAAGTCGCCCACCGGCACCTCCACCGACGGCGTGGCCTCGTCGTCCCAGTAAATGCGCAGAATCTCGAACCGCCAGTGCCCGGTGGGCGTCATCCAGAAGTGCTGCACGGCGCCGGGGCCAGTGATGTCGGCCAGCGTAAGGGTTTCGCCGGGCTGCACCACGCGGCTGGGGCTGATTTTCCAGCCGGGTCCGAGGTCGCGGGCAGCGTTTTTGCCGGTGCCCTCGGTGGCGCGGCTGCCCTGGCCCTTGCCGCCAGTTGGATTCTCGGGGCTGATGGAGCGGCTCTTAGCCTCCGAAAGCCGATATACATTGCCGAGGTCGGTGCTCAGGCCATTAAAACGACCCGACTGCGCCTGGGCAGCCAGCGTGGTAGCCAGCGGCCCTAGGGCCACCAGCAGCGATAATAGACGACATAGCATGGGCGGGAAGTTGAGGAGCCGCAAGCTACAGAAACCCGCTTTAAACGCGAAACGCCCGGCCGACCCTAGGGCCAGCCGGGCGTTTGCCGGTCGTAGTGCGCTGCGCGTTACTGGCGCTCTACCGAGGTGGCCGTGCTGGCCGTGATAGTAGTCGAAGTCGATTTGGCCGACGAGTAGGCTGGGCAAGTGCGGCGATTGCAGGCGCCCAGGCTTAGTGTAGCAGCACCCAGAACGAATAGCAGAATCTTTTTCATCTTAGAAATAAAAGTTGTAGACGTGGTAGTGAGGCCAAATATACGCGTTCTGGCACAGAAACAGTTCCTTACCAGCCTCTAACGCAGCGATTCTAAAAATAGTACTTTGCCGGCTGGCTTAGCTGCTATTCGGAAAAGGCTGGCTCGCCGGTGTAGCCCAGGATGCGCAGCATGCTGGCGGCGTCTTGCTTGGGCGCAAACACGTAATCGGTGAGGGTACCATCCTCGGCGCGGTTCAGGATAACGTGCTTGGGGGCCGGAATGAGGCAGTGCTTGAGGCCGCCGTAGCCACTCAGGCTTTCCTGGTAGGCGCCGGTGTGGAAGAAGCCTACGTACAGCGGCTGGCCGGTAGCTTCCTCAGTGCGAGTAGGTTGCAGCTGGGGCAGGAAGGTCTGGTAAATGTGCTTTTCGGCGTTGTAGTAGTCCTGCGAGTCGCAGGTGAGGCCGCCGAGCTGAATCTTGCGGTAGGGGCGCTGCCAGCCGTTGAGGGCCAGCATAATAAAGCGCTGGTTGAGGGCCCAGGTATCGGGCAGGTTGGTGATGAACGAGCCGTCAATCATGTACCATAGCTCCTTGTCGTTCTGCAGTTTCTCGTCCAGAATCGAGTAGATGGTGACGCCGCTCTCGCCCACCGTGAAGATGCCGAACTCGGTGAAGATGTCGGGCTCGGGCACGCCTTCCTCGGCGCAAATGCGCTGGATGGTGCGCAAGATTTCGGCAATCATGTAGGCGTAGTCATACTCCTTCTGAATGCTGGTTTGGATGGGCAGGCCGCCGCCAATGTCGATGGTGGTGAGGGTGGGGCACAGCTTGCGCAGCTCACAGTATTTATGAATAAACCGCGACAGCTCGGTCCAGTAATACGACGTGTCCTTGATGCCGCTGCTGATGAAGTAGTGCAGCATGGTCAGCTCGAAGCGCGGGTCATTCTTAATCTGCTGCTCGTAGAGCGGCACCGCGTCGGCGTAGCGCACCCCTAGGCGCGAGGTGTAGAACTGGAAGCGCGGCTCCTCGTCCGAGGCCAGGCGCAAGCCCAGCTTCACCTTCTTGCCCTCCTGCACGTGCCCGAGGTAGTAGTCGATTTCGCCCGGCGAGTCCAAGATGGGCAGGCAGTTGACGAAGTCGTCGTTGAGCAGGGCCGTGATGTCGCGCTTATACTCCTCTGTCTTAAAGCCGTTGCAAATGACGTACTTATCCTTGCCAAACTTGCCTTCGCCGTAAAGCGTGCGGATGATGCTGATGTCGAACCAAGAGCTAGTTTCCAAGTGCACATCGTTTTTGAGCGCCTCTTCCAGAATGAAGCGGAAGTGCGACGACTTGGTGCAATAGGCGTAGCTGTACTTGCCGGTATAGCCTGTCTTGGCAATGCCCTTCTCGAACCACTTGCGCGCCCGCCCAATCTGCGAGCTGATTTTGGGTAGGTAGGTGAGCTTGAGCGGTGTGCCGTGCTTTTCGACCAGCGCCATCAGGTCGATGTCGTGGAAGAACAGCTCGTTGTCGCGCACCTGAAAGTCGGCGTTCGGGAAATCGAAGGTTTGGGTAATGAGGTCCTGGTAGGTATCCATTTCAGTTAGCAGGTGCTAGGGGTGGCGGCTAGAAAAAAACGTCCTGCTGCGCTTGCCGAAGCATCTCTGCCGCGTCGGTAATCCTAACGCTTGGCGTTAGTTACGCGAGAGAGATGCTTCGCTCAGGCTCAGCATGACGTTCTTTTTAGGCTTAGCAATTCAGCAATCACATACGACCTTTGCGGCCGGCGGTTCAAAAATACCGCCGGGGGCCATAACCTGGCCCCGCGCCGCGGCACCCGAGGGGGCCGGCAGCGACTTGGCTACGGCGCCCATGCGCCGCAAGGCAGCGCGCAGGAGCCCTAGGGGCCGCGGCAGCCCACATCCTCGTACTTCCCTGCCCACCCACTTATGACAAGAATTAAACTCCTAGAGGTGCGCTCCGAACTGGGGGCCGGCACCCGCGGCAGCAGCCTCGGGCCCGACGCCCTGCGTGTGGCCTGCCTCAACCAAGGCTCCGACTACTTCCGGCGCTACAATTCGGTAGCGGTGCCCGACCTCAACTACGTGCTCTTCGACAAGGACCACTTCCCGCTGGCCCACCACATCGACGCCATTTATACGGTGCAGAAAAGCGTGGCCAGCACCGTAGAGCAAACCCTGCGCTTCGGCGAGTTTCCCATTATCCTCAGCGGCGACCACTCCAGCGCTAACGCCACCATCGCCGGCATCAAGGCCGCCTACCCCAGCAAGACCCTAGGGGTGATTTGGATAGATGCGCACGCCGATATCCACTCGCCCTACACTACGCCCAGCGGCAACGTGCACGGCATGCCGCTGGCCGCCGCCCTGGGCGAGGACAACCGCGCCTGCCAGCGCCAGCAGCCCGACGCCGAAACTGAGTTTTTCTGGCGCCGCCTCCAAAACCTGGCCGAGCCCGGCCCCAAGCTCCAGCCCGAGCACCTGGTGTACGTAGCCGTGCGCGACACCGAGCCCGAGGAAGAGGCGCTGATAGCGCGCCTGGGCATCAAGTGGATACGCCTACCCGAAATCCAGGAGAAGGGCAGCCGCCAGCTTACCCACGAGATTTACGAGCACCTGCACCACTGCGACATGGTTTACATCTCGTTCGACGTGGACAGCCTCGACTCGCACTTCAGCAAGGGCACCGGCACGCCCGTCGAGGACGGCCTCTACCTGTCGGAAGGCGAAAACCTGTGCCAGGACCTGCTGGAAAACGAGCGCGTAGTGTGCTTCGAGATGGGCGAAATCAATCCCACCCTCGACCAGGAAAACACCATGGCCCACAACGCCTTCGGCATTCTGGAAAAAGCCACCGCCGCCATCGAGCGGCGTCTGAAGCTAAAAGACGCAGTAAGCCGGTAGCGCTTAAATGTGCGAATTAGAGAATGTGTAGATGTGAAAATTGCTTCCATGGCTACCAAAAGCAACTACAAAAGCAATTCTCATATCTACCATATTGCCTAATTCACACATCTACTACTTGTTGTACTGGCTGATAAAGGCGTAGGCCCCTAGGGTGTAGGCCGTGGCCGAGGTAAAGTGGTTGCCGCCCTGAATGGGGTGCAACTCTACTTGGCTGGCGCCGCGCTTTCGCATGGCGTCGTAGGCATCCTGCGAGTTGAAGAAAGGCACGTAGTCATCGGCCGTGCCGTGGAACAGTGCCAGCGGCGCGGTGGGCTTCCAATCGTAAAGGTCGTTGGCAGCGAGCGCGTTATTGAGCGCCGTGTCGTTGTCGCTGAGCACCGCCTGGCGGAAGCCACTGGCAAATAGCTCGCTCTGCTGGCTGGGTACGGCCCCGAACGGGTCGGCCTGCAGTCGGGTGGCGTAGGGCTCCTGGTAGTAGAAGCTATACGGGCGGTTGAGGGTGTACACCCGGTCGTAGGTGCGCAGCACCCACACGTAGGTGCTCAGGAAGCTGAGCGGCTGGGTGCTTTGCAAGATGTAGCGGGCAAAGGCCGTCTTGTGGTAGGCCCCGGCGCCCGGCGCGCTGGCCGTCACGGGCAGGGTGCTGGCGTACTTCTCTTCCAGCAGCTTGTGCAGCGCCATCGTGGCAAAACCACCCTCGGAGTACCCTAGGAGAAAGTTTTTCTGGTTGACCTGGACGCTTTGCTGCTGGCAAAACTCGCGGGCGGCGCGCAGCATATCGGCCGAGGTACTGGCCAGCGAGGCGGCGTGCTCGTAGGGGTGGGGCAGGGCCTTGCTGGCGCCGTAGCCGATGTAGTCGGGCGCTGACACCACGTAGCCCGTCGAGGCCAGCACCGATACCACCGTAGCCACGTCGGAGCCTTGAGCGTAGTAGGAGGGCGCCTGGCTTTCGCTGCCGGGCGTGAGGGTGCCGTGCTGGTAGCTGAGCAGCGGCAGGGCTGTGGGCGCCGTGGGCACTAGCACCGCCCCCGAGGCCGTAACCGCCTGCCCATCAGTATTGAGGGTGCGGTAGGTGAGGCGATACACCTTGAGGGGGTACTTGACCAGCGAGGCCACCAGCGGCACACCCGGCGCGCGGCCGGCCAGCTCGGCGGTGCTTACCTGGGCCACCAGGGTGCTGCCTACCAACACGCTAGAGTCGGTGCCGGGGGCGGTTTCGGTGGTAGCAGCGGGGTCGGGTGAATTGGTTTTGCAGGCGGGTGCGGCCAGCAGCGCAAACATAGCTAGCCCAAGGGCCCGGGTTTTCGAGAAAATAGAACGAAGCATAACGAGCGGAAGTAGGTAGGCTCAGAACAGAAAAAGCAGCCTAGGGCGTTCAGTAAAGCGATTGGCTAGCAGCCCCGCTGCCTGAAAAGCCCGTGGCCGGCCACCACTAGCTATCAGCTACCCCCAGACCGTACCTTTGCCCCCGTGCAACAGCTAGAACAAACCGTCAAGAACGCCCTTAACGACGCCGCCAAGGCAGTTTTTGGGCAAGAGATACCCGCCGCCAGCCTCGTGCTCCAGCCCACGCGCAAAGACTTTGCCGGCAGCTTCACCCTCGTCACGTTTCCGCTCACCAAAGCCTTCGGCAAAGGCCCCGAGCAAATTGGGCAGGCCCTGGGCGAGTGGCTGGTGGCCCACCAGCCCGCCGTGCGCGGCTACAACTTGGTGAAGGGCTTCCTCAACCTCGAAATCGCCGACGCCGAGTGGCTCCAGCTTTTCGCCGAGCTGCAAAGCCGGCCGGCCGGTGCCCCTGTGCCTTTCGAGGGGCCTAGGCGCGTGGTGGTGGAGTACTCGTCGCCCAATACCAATAAGCCCCTGCACCTGGGGCACTTGCGTAATAATTTCCTAGGGTACGCCGTGGCCCAAATCTTGGCCGCCACGGGTGCCACCGTTACCAAAGCCAACCTGGTGAACGACCGCGGCATCCACATCTGCAAGTCGATGCTGGCTTACCTGCGCTTCGGCCAGGGCGAAACGCCCGAGAGCGCGGGCATAAAGGGCGACCACCTGGCGGGCAAGTACTACGTGCTGTTCGACAAGCACTACCGCGAGGAAATCAAGCAGCTCGAAGCTGAGGGCATAACCACCGAAGTGGCCAAAAAGCAGGCCCCGCTTATCGTAGCGGCCCAAACCATGCTGCAACAGTGGGAGGCCGGCGACGAGGAAATAATGGCCCTCTGGCACCGCATGAACGGCTGGGTCTACGACGGCTTCAACGAAACCTACCGCGCCATCGGCGTCGATTTTGACAAGTTCTACTACGAGTCGGGCACCTACCTGCTGGGCAAAGAGCGCGTGGAAGAGGGCCTGGCTAAGGGCGTATTCTTCAAGAAGCCCGACGGCTCGGTGTGGATTGACCTTCAGGAGGAAGGCCTCGGCGAGAAGCTGCTGCTGCGCGCCGACGGCACGAGCGTCTACATCACCCAAGACCTGGGCACGGCCGAGCTGAAGTACCAGGATTTTCACTACGACAGCAGCGTGTATGTAGTCGGCGACGAGCAAATTTACCATATGCAGGTGCTGCAAGTCATCCTGCAAAAGCTAGGCAAGCCCTACGCCGATGCCATTCACCACCTCAGCTACGGCATGGTAGACCTGCCTAGTGGCAAGATGAAAAGCCGTGAAGGCACCGTGGTAGACGCCGACGAGCTGGTGAACGAAGTAGTAGAAGCCGCTCGCCAAGCCACGCTCGAAAAAGGCAAAATCGAGGGCCTGAGCGACGAGGAGCAAGCCGAGCTGTTCCATACCCTAGGGCTGGGCGCACTCAAGTACTACCTGCTGAAGGTGGACCCTAAGAAGCGCATGCTCTTCAACCCCGCCGAGTCGGTAAGGCTGGAAGGCGACACGGGTCCGTTCATCCAGTACAGCTATGCTCGTATCGCCGCCATCCGGCGCCGGGCCGCCGAGCAGGGTATTGCCGAAAAGGCTGATTTTAAAGCCCTAGGGGAACTGCATGCTACCGAGCGCGACCTTATGCTGGAGCTGGCCCGCTATGCCGGTGTGGTAGCTGAAGCGGCCCGTAACTACTCGCCCGCCGTGATGGCGCAATACGCCTACGATGTAGCTAAAGCCTACAACCGTTTTTACACGGAGGTGTCGATTTTCAATGAGCCTGATGCCCAACGCAAATCCTTCCGCGTAGCTCTTTCCGCCGAAACGGGCAAAACCCTCAAAGCCAGCCTAGGCCTGCTCGGCATTGAGGTGCCCGAGCGCATGTAGTGACTTAACGGAAAAATCAGAACGTCATGCTCAACTAGCGGCCGCTTGCCGAAGCATCTCTACCGAACAATGCGGCACGGTAGAGGCACTTCGGCAAGCGGCCGCTAGTTGAGCATGACGTTCTTTTTACTAGCATTTGATAATTAAGTGATAACTATATGAAAAGCATAGCAGTGTATTGCGGCTCGAGCAGCGGAAACCAGCCATTGTATACCCAGCAGGCGCAGGCGATGGGGGAGGAACTAGCCCAGCGCGGCCTTACGCTGGTGTACGGCGGCGGCCGGGTGGGGCTGATGGGTGCCGTGGCCGACGCCACCCTAGGGGCTGGGGGCCGAGTAATTGGGGTCATCCCCAAGTTTTTGGCCGATAAGGAGCTGGCTCACACTGGCTGCACCGAGCTGCACGTGGTCGAAACTATGCACCAGCGCAAGCTGCTGATGGCTGACTTGGCCGACGGCTTCGTGGCCATGCCCGGTGGCTTTGGTACCCTAGAGGAGCTGTTTGAGGTGCTGACCTGGGGCCAGCTTGGCCTGCACGGCAAGCCCGTAGGCCTGCTCAACGTAGCGGGCTTCTACAACCCGCTGCTGACCCTCCTCGACCACATGGTGGGCCAGGAGCTATTACGCCTCGAAAACCGCCGCCAGGTGCTGCAAAACGCCAATGCACCCGCGCTGCTGGACGCCATGGGCACCTACCGCCCCGTGCGCCTCGAAAAGTGGCTGGATAAGAGCACGACGTAAGGAAAATGTGCGAATGAGAAGATGTGCGAATGCGGAAAATGAGAAGATAAGCGGTACTGCTCAATTAGCGCTGTTTAGCTTTTACATTTTCTCATTCGCACATTTTTTCATTTTCTCATTCGCACATTTACCCTCATCGCGCTAGCCGGATGCCGGTGAACTGCCAGCGTTTGTCGGCGTGGAAGAAGTTGCGGTACGTGAGGCGGATGTGGTTTTCGGGCGTAGCGCACGAGCCGCCACGTAGCACCAGTTGGTTTATCATGAACTTGCCGTTGTACTCGCCCAGGGGGCCGGCGGCGCGGCGGTAGCCGGGGTAGGGATGGTAAGCCGAGTAGGTCCACTCCCAACAGTCGCCCAGCAGCTGGTGGCACTGGGCGGGGTCGGCGGCGGGGCCTAGGGGCTGGGGGTCGTAGAGGCCACTTTCGAGCCAGGTGCCGCCCTCAGTGGTAGCCCCGAAATGGCGGGCAGCCACTTCCCATTCGGCCTCGGTGGGCAGGCGCCCGCCGGCCCACTGCGCGTAGGCATCGGCCTCGTAGAAACTCACGTGCGACACGGGCGCATCTAGTTGCAGCGGTTCCAGGCCCCTAGGGCCGTAGCGCAGCCACTGCCCCTCTGCGCCTTGCGACCAGTAGAGCGGGGCCTTCCAGCCCTCGCGGTTCACCAGGTCCCAGCCTTCGCCCAGCCAGAACTGGAATTGCCGGTAGCCGCCGTCTTCGATAAAGCGCAGGTAGTCGGCGTTGGTAACCAGCCGGTTTTGCAGCTCGAAGGGCGCCACCAGCACCTCGTGTACTGGCAGCTCATTATCAAAGGAGAAACCCTCAGCTTGGTGCCCTAGGGCATAAATACCGCCCGGCACCGGCAGCCAAGAAGCCTCTTTTACTTTTGAAGCAGCGGGCGCGTGAGGGACCGCATTCGGCGCTAAATAGCCGGGCGCCAACGGATTAGTGCTCAGTATGTACTTAATGTCCGTTGCCAGCAGCTCTTGGTGCTGCTGCTCGTGGTGCAGGCCCAGCTCCAGCAGCTCGGCGGCTAGCGGAGGCAGCGTGTCGAGTTGGGCCAGCAGGCGGGCCATCTGCTCGTCCACGTAGGCGCGGTACTGGTACACATCCGAGAGCGGGGGGCGCGAAATCGTGCCCCGGTCAGCGCGGTTAACGCGGCTGCCTAGCGAGTTGTAGTACGAGTTGAAAAGATAGGCGTACTGCGGGTTATATACTTTGTAGTCAGGTAGAAACTGCCCGAGCAGCATAGTTTCCCAAAACCAGGTGGTGTGGGCTAGGTGCCACTTAGGCGGGCTTACATCGAGGGAGGGTTGCACTACCGTATCCTCCGGCAGCAGGGGCTGCACCAGCGTCACCGTTTGCTGGCGCACGGCAGGGTAGGTGGGCGGGGCAACGGGGGCCGGGGCGGTGGGCGGCGTGAGTGGGAGGGTGTCGAAAGCCATAGGGCAGGTAGATAGCAATGAGCAAGTAAGTAAAGGGCAAACCATCGAACCCAGGGCCAGGTTACAGCGCCTCGCCGGGTAGGGCAGAGGGACAATTCGCTGGCTGAAAGGCAATGTGCAAAATTTTGGCCAAGATTTTTAAGTAAAAGTACTGAGTGCGTGCACGGATACTACTTAAAAAAGTGCTGCTGGGAATTTACTAAATACTAAAATAGTTTGCAGAACACGCCTGCTTCCCGACGGGCCTTGAGTCCTACTTTTTCCAGTCTAGTTAGCTGTTTATGAATTCGTTGAACACGGAAACCAAGCAAGCCGGTGTAAAGTCCCCCCTGAAAGCTACCAAGCGCCCTGCCCGGCGCATTGGTGAGAAGGCCCGTCGTGGGTTCGCAGCCATGTCGCCCGAGCAACAGCGCGACATCGCCAGCCGAGGCGGCCGTGCCTCGCACGAGAGCGGACGTGGCCACCGCTTTTCCACCGAAGAGGCCCGCGCTGCTGGCCGCAAGGGAGGACAGATTAGCCGCCGCGGTCCTAAAAAGATGGCGTAAGTACTTCGCTCCGCGGCCGTAATGTGATGGCGCGCAGCTCGTTCGCTAGGCGCTGGCCGGTGGCATACCCCTAGGGACTGTCACTAGCCAGCGCCTAGCGTTCTTATGTGTAAGCGCGTAATAGACGACGCTGGTCAATCTAACCACTCACAGCAGTCGCCGAGCGGCGCTACTTTGCGTCATGCTAGTGCTTTCTTCCCAGCGCCGGGCGCTGCGCTTCAACTTTCCGGCCCGCACCTCGCACGGTGCGCTCACCGAACACGTTGCCACCTACCTGCTCCTGCACGATACCCGCCAGCCCGAGGTAGTGGGCTGGGGCGAAGCGGCCCCGCTGGCTGGCCTCAGCCCCGACTATCTGCCCGGTTTCGAGCAGCACGTGGCGGCCTTGTGCCAGCGCCTGAATGAACTGCAGCTAACTGCCTTGCCCCTGGAGCAAGCCGCTGAGTTAGTGCCAGCCCACCTGCCCGCCCTGCGCTTCGCGCTCGAAACCGCTGTCCTCGACCTGGCCGGTGGCGGGCGGCACCAACTCTACGCCAACGCCTTCAGCACCGGGCAGGCCGGCATTCCCATCAACGGGCTGGTATGGATGGGCGACGCCGCCTTTATGCGCGAGCAAATTCGGCAGAAGTTAGCGGCCGGCTACTCGTGCCTTAAGCTAAAAATCGGCAGCCTCGACTTCGACACCGAGCTGCAGCTGCTGGCCGAAATCCGCGCCGAGGCGGGTCCCGACCGGCTGGTGCTGCGCGTGGATGCCAATGGCGCTTTTGCCCCCGCGGAGGCCCTAGGCAAGCTCGAGCGCCTGGCTCGGTTCGACTTGCACTCCATTGAGCAGCCCATCCGGGCGGGGCAATGGACGGCGCTGGCCCAGCTGTGCCGCCAGTCGCCGGTGCCCATCGCCCTCGACGAGGAGCTGATTGGCCTTACCGACCCTGCCCAACAGGAGGCGCTGCTGGCCGAGGTGCGCCCGCCCTACCTGGTGCTGAAGCCCACGCTGCTGGGCGGCCACGCCGCTTCCCGCCGCTGGATAGCCCTGGCCGAGGCTGCGGGTGCCAACTGGTGGGTTACGTCGGCCCTGGAATCGAACGTGGGGCTGAACGCCGTGGCGCAGCTAACAGGCGAGTACGACGTGGATGGCTTTGCGCAAGGCCTGGGCACTGGTCAATTGTATTTTAACAACGTGGCGGCCCCGCTGCACATTGCCGAGGGTGCCCTTCACTACGACCCGGCCGGCGCTTGGGAGGCCCCCTAGGCCCCGGCAGCTAGCGAGGCGGAAAATGGGGTTGCACACCTGGCTAATTCCTTGTAGCTTTAGGTATTCTCTCCCACCCGCTTTCGTTCTGCCATGGTCTATACTTCTACTTTTGGGCGCTACGCGTGTTTGTTGGCCTTGCTGCTGTTCGCCCGCCTGGGTTGGGCCCAGGCCCTGGCCGATGCCTCGGGGCCGTTTGTGTTTAAACGGGCCTCCTGCCAGCAGGCGCGGGTGCGGTTTTTCACCCAGCGCAACCTCATTATCATCTCGGCCAAGCTCAATGGCATTGGTCCGCTCAATTTTATTCTGGATACGGGCGTAGCCACCAGCCTGCTCACCGACCCGGTGGTGGCCGACTCGCTCCACCTGCCCCACGGCGCGCAGTACCGCATTATGGGCGTGGGCGGCGACCAGGGCAGCCTGCACGCCTACGAGCTGAACGACGTGCACACGACACTGACCAATGCCAACGTGGTGGCCCCCAAGTCGACCTGGCTGGTGCTGAGCAGCGACGTGCTCGACTTGTCGGGCTACGTGGGCATGCGTATTCACGGGCTCATTGGGGCCGATTTTTTCCGCTCCTTCGTCGTCACCATCCAGCCCGAGCACTTCGAACTGGTGCTGCACAACCCCGCCACCTACCGTACGCCCAAAGCCAAGCGCTGGGCCCGGCTGCCGCTGTGCTTCGAGCAGGGTAAGGCCTACGTAACGGCCCAGGTGAAGCAACTGACCCCCGCCGCTGGCACCGAGCCGCTGCCGCTGCAACTGGTGCTCGACACCGGCGCCGGCCACGCCCTCAGCCTCGAAACCACCGCCGACCCTCGCCTGCACCTGCCGCCCACCTGCCTGCGCACCGATTTGGGCCGCGGCCTTACCGGCATCGTGAGCGGGTCGCTGGGGCGGGTGGCCGCCGTGCAGCTCGGCCGCTACCAGCTGCCCCACGTGCTCACCTCCTTCCCCGATTCGAGCCAGGTGCACCAGCGCCTCTCGGCTCGCGAAAAGCAGATGCGCCAGGGCAACCTCGGCTATGAAGCCCTCAAGCGCTTCGTGTGCGTCATCGACTACCCCCACCAGCAATTGCTGCTGCGGCCCACGCCGGCCATGCGCGAGCCCTTCGAGCACGACATGAGCGGCATCGACCTGATGGCTACCGGCAAAAACTACCGCCGCTACTTGGTGCAGCGCGTGCTGCCCGGCTCGCCGGCTGAGGAAGCGGGCATCGAGCCCGAGGAAGAGCTGGTGAGCGTCAACTTCACGCCCGTCACCACCTATACCATGAGCGAGCTAAACCGCCTGCTGCACTCCGAAGACGGCCGCTTGCTGGTGCTGATGCTGCGCCGCCCGAACGGCCGCGTACACCCCGCCGCCGTGCGCCTCAAGCGGCGGATTTGAGGTGCCCGGCGGCCCTAGGGTAGCCCCACCGGCCGCAGCGCACCGCTGAGCTACCCTAGGGCCAAGGCTACATAATTATGGCATGCTATTTTTAGCAATGCATTGAAGTGTAAATAGTTGCATCTAACGGGATAAGGCTAGAAACACTGCCTGGTACCCTAGCGCCCCCTGCTGCCGCGTAACTTGCTGGCCCATGCCCACCGTCGTGTCTGAGTCGCCGTCGCCCGCTATTCAAGCCAATCAGCACATCTACGACGATTACTTCCAGCCCGAGTTTACCGACAGCCTCGACGACAACCTGCTGCAGCTGCTCGACCGCGTGTGGTTCCGGTCGCGGCTGATAGGGTTCGAGCCGTTTCCGCAGCGCAATCACCCCGAGCGGCCGCTCATCTTCGCCTCCAACCACTCGGGCATGGCCTTCCCCTGGGATGCCATTGTGGCCTTGGCCCACCTCTGGCGCACCCTGCCCCGGCGCGATATGCCGCGCCCCCTCTCAGCCCCGCTGCTCTCCAAAACTGCCCTCATGAATCCATACCTCATTCGGGATTTTTGGCTGCGGGTGGGCAGCGTGCAAGCTACCACGCTCAACTTCGAAACCATGCTCTACCAGTCAGACATGAACCTGATGGTATACCCCGAGGGCGTGCCGGGTATTGGCAAAGGCTTCAACCACAAGTACGAGTTACAGCGCTTGGCTACCAGCTTCGTGCGCCTGGCCCTGCAGCACAACACCGACATTATTCCCTTCTACACCGTCAACGCCGAGTACCTCAACCCGTTCGCCTACAGCTTCGGGTGGGTCGATAGGGCGGTGAAGAAAATTGGCATTCCGTTTCTACCCCTCACGCCGCTGCTGTTGCTGGTGCTGGTGCAGCCCTGGGCGTTTTACTTGGCCTTGCCCGCGCAGCTCACCTTCGTGATGGGCACCCGCATCCAGCCCCGCGACCTTACTACCCAGGACCCCGCCACCCTCACCCGCGCCGACTACGAGGCCCTAGGGCAGCAGGTGCGCGCCCGCATGCAAACCGAGCTAAACGCCGCCGTGGCCACCCACGGCCAGCAGCCCTACCGCTGGCGTGAGCTGTGGCAGCGCATGAAGGAAAATCGGCGCTACTTCCCGTTCTTCCTGCCCTTTGCCTGGCCCATTGCCTTTGCCGAGTTCGAGCGCCGCTTTGTGAAGCGCGGCGAGCGCGGCTTCCACATGCAGCTCGACAAGCCCGGTAGCTTTTGGCGCTACATCTGGCGCAACCCCTTAACGCTGGCTTACTTCCTGCCCCTCATCGGCTGGATACCGCTGGCCATTAAGGGCTACCGCCGCCACAAGCTGCGTGAGAAGTAAGCTCACATTTGCCGCTATAACGGTAGCACTAGCCCCTCGTCGGCCACCCGGAACCCTAGGCGCAGCACCTGCTGCCGCTCGGCGCTGCCAGGGTCGAGCAGCGGGTTGGTGTGGTTGAAGTGGATGAAATAGACCTTGGCGCGCTCCTTGGCTGGCAAGTCGGCCAGCAGCTTCACTGTTTCCTCCACGAAGGGGTGGGGCACCTCGGCCATGTCGCGCGGTATCTCACCGTTGCGGTAAAAGGTGGCGTCCAGCAGCACGTAGTCGGCCTTGCGCACCAGCTCGGGTAGGCTAACGCTCCACTTGCTCCATTTGTCGATGTCGGGGATGAACACCGCCCGCTTGTGCTGGCCTTGAATGTCGAAGCCCACGGTCTCCGTAAACTCGTCGCGGTGCGGCACCAGCAGCGGCGTCACGCGCAGCTTCGGGTTCAAAGTCACCGGCTGGTCAGCGGCCAAAGGCTGCAGGGCGATGTTCTTAAGCGTGAGTAACTGGCTCCAAGGCGCATTCTTGGCCAGGAACTCGGCCATGCGCGGCATAGCATACACGAGCACCGCACTGGCCCCTAGGGCCTCGCGGCCCAGGTACATCAGCCCCGTATAGTGGCCGATGTGGCCGTGGGTGAGGAAGATACCCGTGGGCAGCGTACGGGGTGTGGGCAAGTACACATTCAGCGCGTAGAGCTGGGCTGGTAGGTCGGGCGTGGCCTCAAACAGGAATTTCTGGCCAGCGGCCTCATCTACCACCCCTAGGGCCACTACCCGCAGGCGGGCGCGCAGCCCCAGCGCCACCGCCGTAAACTCGCCGGTGGCGCCCGCCTGCGGGTAACCTCCATCCTGGGTCACGCCCAATACTACCAGTTGCTGCTGGGCCGCGGCCGGCAAAGCCAGGCCGAGTAGGGCGACAAGCAGGCGAGTCTTCATGGGCGCAAAGAAAGCGGCTGCCCTGCGCTCGGGTAAAGGAGCACGGACTCTTAGTGCGCGGGTGAGCAGGCTACCCACTCGCGCACTAGAAGTCCGCGCTCCTCTTAGCGCAGCGCTTTGTCGAGCTTCACGAAGTAGATGCGGTTGACATCGACCTTGCCGGTGGCGGGCAGCACCTTGGGCGCGAAGCCATTGCTGCCGTTATCCACCACGCCAAAATCGTCATCGTTAGAGATGGCCAGCACGTCGTTGCCGATGAGGGCTAGGCCCTCCGCCTTGTCGTGCGGGTACACCGGCGAGATAGCCGACCCTAGTAGGTCGAGCACCAGCGTTTTGGTAACGGGCACCACGCCGGCCGCCGCTAGGCCTGCCTGGTTTTTGAGCTGCTCCACGGTCTGGCCGTTGTAGAGCTTGCCGCTGGCTGCGTTGCTGGCATCCGAGATGTCGGTAGCGCCGGCCAGGTCGAACTTATACACTCGCTTGAGGGCGGCCGGGCTGGTGCTGTTGCCGCCGTAGAGGCCGTCGCGCTCCAGGGCCAGGAAGGTGGTGCTGCTGATAGCCGCAATCTCGCTGCATCCGGTCAGGCTGCTGTTCTCCATAAGGTAGGCGTACTGCTTGGTGGCACCGCTGGCCAGGTCGAACGTGACGACGCGCAGCACCACCGAGCCCGACACGGCCGACGACGAAGGATTGTAGAGCGGCGACTGCATGAGGCCCACCAGCGTTTTGCCGTCGGGCGTGAGGCAGAGGCCTTCCATGCCGCGGTTGGGGCGGCGCTTGGCCAGCACCAGCGGCAGGGTGCGTCCGCCCTGGCCGCTGCCGAAGGGGTTAATGCGCTCCAGTTGCTTGCCCGTGGCGTCGAAGTGCGCGATGTGCGGGCCGTACTCGTCGCTTATCCAGAAGCTGCCATCCGGAGCCAGCACCAGCCCTTCCGAGTCGATGCCGTCGGCGCTGGTGCCCAACGCATTACCATTCAGGTCGAGGGCGGTTTCGCCAGTGCTGCCCTGGCCGGCGGGGTTGGGCAACCCCGTGAGCGACTGGCCAGCCGAGTTCTTAAGCAGGATGGTTTGCTCGAGGGTCAGCTGGTTGTCCTTCAGCCGGAACTTGCCAATCTGGGGCGTGAAATCGGCCTTGCCGAACACGATGGAGTTAGCCGCCACGCCCGCCGCGTTGGGGCCGCGGTCGGTGAGCAGGTAGAATACCGTGGGGTCGTTGGGGTCGGGCGCCAGGGCCGAGCCGAAACCACCGTTGTAGAGCACCGTGCCATTGGGAGCAGTGGCGAGGGTTTTAGGGTTGCTGGCCTCGGCGTAGGCGGGGTAGCTGACGGTGGCCGGGGTGGTATCGTTGTCCTTATGGCAGCTGGCGAGGGCGGTGGTGCCCGCCAGCAAAGCCAGCAGCGGGTAGTTTTTAGGCATTTTGCAGGGATGAAGTTGGGATTACCCGGCAAAAGTCCCGCGCCCGTGTTACCTCAACATTGCCCCTAGGCTATGCTTTTACATGGCCAGCGGCCAAGCAAAACGCAAAGCGCGAAGCCAGTAGCTTCGTGGCTTAGGCAGCATCGGGCAAAAAATAGCTTTCTTGGCTGCATGATTACCAACCTTCGCCTCAGCCCTGACAAGCAAACCGTAACCTGGGAAAACGACGGCTGGCCCGTAGTGCTCACTTTTGCCCGCCCCGTGCAGTGCTACCACGTGGAGTACCTAAATGAGGTGCTGCTACTGGCCGACGTGTGGGAGGCGAGCGAGCGGGTGTTCACTGTTTACCGCGCCGCTGGCACCGTGAGGGCGCGGCCGGGCCTGCCAAGTTATCCAGCCGACGTGGGCGGTATCTACTCCATTTGGTACAACCAGGGCCAGCGTAAGCAAACGGTCGTGCTGTTTTCCGACCACTTCAAGCCCTACGATACCGCCTGCGACTTCGACCTTGAAACCTACAAGTTCTCCAATTTTCACCCCACCAAATAGCCCACGCGCTATTCCACGCCGTACTCCTGCAGCTTGCGATACAGCGTCGTGAGGCCGATGCCCAGGCGCTTGGCCACTTCGGGCTTGTTGCCCAGCAGCTCGCCCATAAGTCGCTGAATGTGGCGCGCTTCCAGCCCGCGCAGGCTTTCGTCATCGGCCGTTGGGCGGGCAGTGGCGCCGTGAAACTCGTCGGGCAAATAGGCCGGGGCCAGCAACTCGCCGGCCGGGGCCAGGATGGCGGCCCGCTCCAGCACGTTTTTGAGTTCGCGCACATTGCCGGGCCAGGGGTAGCGCTGCAATAATTCCAAGGTTTCGGGCTCGAAGCCGGGCAGGCGCCTGGCCAGCCGGGCGGCGAAGTGCTGCAAGAAAAACGCGGCCAGCAGGGGCACATCGGTGCGGCGGTCGGCGAGCGGCGGCACCACGATGGTGAACACCGAAAGACGGTAGTACAAATCGGGCCGGAAATTGCCCTGCGCGGCCTCCTGCTTGAGGTTGCGGTTGGTGGCGGCCACCAGCCGCACATCGACCTTGGTGGGCTTGGTGTCGCCGAGCTTAGTAAACTGCTGTAGCTCCAGCACCCGCAGAAACTTGGCCTGCACGTTCAGCTCCAACTCGCCGATTTCATCCAGAAATAGCGTGCCGCCGTTGGCTTCTTCTAGCAAGCCCTTCTTGTCGGCTAGCGCCCCCGTGAAGGCGCCTTTCTTGTAGCCAAACAACTCACTTTCGAGCAAGTCTTTGGGAAAGGCCGAGCAGTTGACGGCCACGAACGGCTTGCTTTTGCGCCCGCTGGCTTGGTGCAGCGCCTGGGCAAACAGCTCCTTGCCCGCGCCGGTGGGGCCTTCGAGCAGCACCGTGCTATCGGTGGGCGCCACTTGCCGGGCCAGGGTTTGGGCGCGGCGCAGGGCGGGCGATTCGCCTATCATCGTCTCAAACGTGTGCTGGCCCTGGCTCATGCGCTTTTCGAGCTCGGCCACGCGGCGGCGCAGGCGGGCTTTTTCGGCGGCGCGCTCCACCACTACCACCAGCTGCTGCTCGAAATCGCCCTTCGTGAGGTAGTCAAACGCCCCCTGCTTCATGGCCCGCACCCCGTCGGGGATGGTGCCGAAGGCCGTGAGCAATACCACCTCGGCCTCGGGCGCCAGCGCCTTAAAGCGGGGCAGCAAATCGACGCCGTTAGCATCTGGCAGCTTCACGTCGGAGAGCACCACCAGCACCTCGGCCGCGTGCTGCCCCAGCAGCCCTAGGCCCCGGTAGGCGTCGGGAGCCTGCAGCACGGTGTAGCCTTCCAGCTCCAGCACCTGGGCCAGCAGCTGGCGCAGGCGTGCTTCGTCGTCGATGAGGAGCAAGGTTCCGGTGGGCACTTCCTTTGAGGTATGAGTTAGGAGCCCAAAGGTATGAGGTGGCTAGGCCCTATTTTTGGCTTATGCTGAAACGCCTCCATCTGAAGAATTTCACCGTTTTCGCCGACGCCAATTTTGAGTTTAGCCCAGGGCTGAATGTGCTGGTTGGGACTAATGGTACCGGGAAAAGCCACGTGCTGAAGCTGGGGTATGCATTAGTCAGGGCAATGATGGAAATTGAGCAGCATAGAATTAAAGAGTCAGTTGAGCAAAGGTTTATTCCAATTACTATTGTTAATTATATTGCTAATAATCTAGTAAGTACATTTCTTTCTGCTGCGCGAGGTCAATTAGTGCGTGATGATACTGCCAATGCTACAATATCTGTCGAGTTCAATTCAGGTGATGAAGTGTCATTCGAGTTTCAGATTAAAAGACCTGATGAGACTGCTTTAATTAAAAACACGCATTTTCAGCTTAAGGAGGTTGCTTTTCCAGTATTAATTCCGGCTAAAGAAATCCTTACCCTCGGGTGGATGCTTGCAGCAGCAGACCAACTTGTGTTGCCTATCGAACAGAGCTATTTGGACTTGTTGAAACAACTTCGAGGCCTGCCTCGCCGCCATATCAAATCACCGGAAGAAATTCAAGCATTAACTACTGCTATAAGTGGTGAAGTAATAGAGGAAAACGGTAAATATTATTTGCAGTATAAGTCAGGTCAGCGCTTAGAGATGAATATGGTAGCTGAAGGACTGCGCAAGTTCGGCACGCTACAAAAGTTATTAATAAACGGCAGCCTCACTCCCCAAACCACCTTCTTCTGGGACGAGCCAGAAGCTAACCTAAATCCTGCGCTCTTACGCCAACTCGCCGCCATCCTCGCCGAATTAGCCCGCCAGGGTTTTCAAATAATCTTGGCTACGCACAGTATGAGTTTGCTCAAGGAGTTCCATATTTTATCCCGTCAAAAAGACGCGCAGCCGTTACCGATAAAATACTTTGGATTGAATACGCAGCCTGGAGAAGCTACCACAGTAGTTGCGACAGATGATTTCAAGTATCTGCCCGATGTGGTAGCGCTGGATGTAGAATTGGAGCAGGCCGACGCATTAGAGGATATTTTTGCCAAAGAGGCCACCCAGTTTCATGCCGACAATCATTGAGAAAAAGTTGGCTTTTGATTTTGCGGATGGTTGGCAGGTAGTGAAATATGACCAGCGAGTTAATCCGGAAACGGGAGAGTCCGCTGGTTTTTATCGCCGCGTAATTGAGAAGGGCGGCGTGCAGCACGTGCGAGGAGTCGACCTTATCTGCCGCTTACCTGATTTGCCGGAACGGCTGCAGTTTATTGAGGTCAAAGACGACCGCAAGCGCGAACTGGCGGTTGGTCCGCGCCACGCCGAACTGTTTATTACGGTGATGCAAAAGGTGGCCAGCACCCTGGCCGGACTGGTAGTAGCAGAGCGCCTGGGCGATGTTTCGCTGCTGCCTTACGCGTGCCTTGGGCAGCAGCCAGCCATTGAGGTAGCGCTGTTTTTGGTGGAGCCCGAGCTTGGCGTGCCCGCAACTAGCGGGGAAAATGGGCTTTACCGCTTGGCCAAAAAGCAGGGTGTTACGGCGCTTGACCAGCGGCTCTTTGCCAAGCTAGCCGAATGGAACCTGCCGTTTGTGCTCTACAACTTATCGAACCGCCGCCCGCCCGACTGGCAGGTGCGCGACCTCGCCTGACTTCCCATGTCTTTATTTAGGTAAGGCCCACATATGCTCAGGCTCAATTACCACTTGAAAGCGCCCGTTCTGGTTAAGCCTGGCTAGCTGCTTAGAGCGGTTTCGGAGTCGTTATATAGGTTTTTAGCGTAGCTTGTGGTATGCAAGCTTATTCCGATGATTTGCGCGAGCGAGTAGTAGCCGCTTATGCGACTGGTCAGTATACAATTGGTCA
>Ga0160427_10000057_pt1 | contig 103765 bp, 93 predicted proteins | sample SolpanmetagenomL_FD_108194 | JGI IMG/M metagenome (GOLD analysis project Ga0160427, IMG submission 108194) | Solar panel surface microbial communities from Lawrence Berkeley National Laboratory, California, USA - L | ecosystem: Engineered > Built environment > Solar panel > Unclassified ...
ATCACTCCCGAACCAGCGTCTCCGCCTCGACCAGACGACATCATCAGAAGCAAGCCTTCCAGACGTGGTCTGCGGTTGCGGCAGGGGTGGCCTGATCCTCAGGCCACCCCTGCCCTTAGCCTGTCGTGAAGCCAGTTAAGGCAACACAACCGACCCAATATATAAAAGTCGCCGAGCGCGTCCGTACCTGGAAGGGCAGGGGCTCAGGCGGCCTGGGGGCAAGACTTCACGGAGGGAAGAGGGCGAACAGGCTGAGCAGCGGGCAAGTGCTGGCCGGGAAGCGGAGCGGCTCCGCCCCTGGCAATCAGTCCTGAGAACGAAGGTGCTTGGGCGTCCGGCCAGCGTCGAGCGGCCCTGGTATCGTGCGGTTGTTCTTGCCGTCCAGATCCCGCGCCTCCTGATCGCCCACACCCACAAGGCCAGCTGAAGGGCGCGTGAACTCACTCCCACGCGCTCACTACGCCGAACGCCACCGGCCCCTCCGGACCCCCGCCGCTTCCCGGACCCCGGTCGCCCGTGCACGTTGCCCACCCTGGTCGGTGGCCCTGGGGGACCGACCAGCTCGCGGGCATCCGCCCTGACCACCGACGCCCGCACCTGGTCCCGGCCGGTCACTCCACCGCTTGACCACCGCCCCACCTCCTCCGGCCCAGTGCCCGGACATCCAGACTCCGGAGGGCGACCACTCGACTGGCCCGGCACCCCCGCGAGCTGCCCCGAGGGTGCCGGATCGACGCCGCACCGGCCGGCGTGCCAGCGGCCGGTGCTCACCTCCGCCGGTCCGCCGACCGCCCACCGCTCCCAGGTCTGCGCCGAGCACCGACCAAGCGCCCCCCTGCGAACCGTCATACCGGTCGCCGGCCGTGGGGTCCCGACACCCGCTGACCGTTGGCCGGGGCCAGGGCAAAGGCCTGAAAGACAAGGGCGCCGCGCCCCCCTCCCTGGCCGGCAAGCGGTGCGGCTTCCGCCGCGACTCGGGCACCCGCACGGACCCGCCACACCACCCCGCCCAAGGCGCAGACCGGAAGCAGCGCAGGGAAAAGCAGCGGAGGTACGACTGGTTGCCGAACCTCTCGCATGCCCGGCCAGGGGTTCGCAGGGAGGGGCGCAGCCGGGCGGCTTCTCGTGTCTCGCCCGCCGCAGGCGGTCGGCGCCGCAGGCCAAAGCATCGCTGCTGCTTCTCCGTGACTCACCGAGCGCGGCGCAGCGAGCGGCTCGGCACAGTCGGTCGGCGGCAGGGGGGCGGGGGCCAGGAGCGCGGTGAGGTGCTGCGCCCTGGGGGCCGCGACGTTCACTGGGGGGTGCGGGGGCGAGGTCAGGCAGGCGGCGGTGTTCCGGTTGGCTTGGCCTCACTCCCCCGCGTTGTTCGCTGTCACGCTCCGCCTGGTGTCCCGGCACTGGAGCGTGCGGCGAAGAGGCCGGGCGAATTCGCCCGGCCTCTTCGTTGGGGTCCTGGGGTGATCGATCGGGCCGCGCCAGCTTGAACGGGAAGACCCGCCGCAGTCCGGGGAGGTGTCGCCACCCGGAGCGCACAGGCGGTTGGAGACCACCGCGTCTGGAAAGCCACGGTCGTTCAGCGGTCGCTGGGGACCCGAAGAGGCCGGGCAGGCAGGCGAACCTCTAGCTGGCCTCCGTCGAGCGGCGTCCCACCGAGGGACTATCTCCATGAACAGCCGAAGGGGGGGGAGCAGAACCGTTGGGGACCGGGGCTGCGGGCATCGCCCGCTGGGTTGCCCCGGTCCCCGATTTTAGGTTGTGCTCAGGGGGGGCTCCCCCCTCCTCAATCTCCCTCCTGCTGCGCTGCCAGATCCAGCACCAAACCTGCCGATCTGTTCTCACCTTCACCCGCCAACTCCAGCCGCGACCCCGATGCTGACCCTGCCACTTCGCCCGCCACCTCCACCACCGACGACGCCAGCTCTCCCGCCGACCCTTCCGCCGAACCCAGCGACGCTTCCTCCCGCACGTCCGGCCTCACCCCTTCCTGCACCTCGACCAACGCTGCTGGCACCTTCAAACTCGCCTTTGAATTCCGTTTCGAGGACGCACGCCCCTGCCGACGAACCTGAACCTTCGACAACGGACCGCACGCCCACTCGCCTGCTCACGGCACGTTCGGCTGCGCCACCTGCGCCAACTCGCTGAACGACTGCCAGACCATCTTGCAGCCTGACGCTCTCCGATCATGCGCTGACTCTGGCAACTCGGCCTGTAGCGGCGAGGCCACCAATGCCGGCAGCTGCACGGACGGCCCTTCCCCCGACGCCTTCAGCGGCACGTGCGGATGGTCCTGCGAGACCTCCGTCGGACGATGCTTGCACGGCTCCGGACCGGTCAGTGCTGGCTTGAATCTCGGTTCGTGCATCCCGTCGTCCTCTCCTGCCGACCCGTGGACTGAGGGCTGAAGCTGGCCGGTCGGCTCACCGCAGGTCAGCCTGGACATCGGTGCGTCCTGCCAGGTTGGGGGCTTCGGCGGCCACCTCAGCGCTCGAGAACTTGTCTGCCGGATCAGGGTCGATGGATGGGCCTGTGCCGTCCGAATACCACTCAAGAATTTATTCACAAGCTAGGGGGGCGTTTCACCCCTCACGTGTTCCGAGTCTCGACTGCCTGTGTTCCCCCGTACTCCGGCCTCGCCTTTCCCTGGTTTTCGTGACCACCAATTCTCGACCTCGCCGGTCTCTTGCTGCCTTTGCGCGCGGTCGCCTCCCTCGCCTAATCTCGGTCTCCACGGCCGCCACTCTCCTTCCTCCCGGGCTCTTCGTAGGGGAGGGGGGCCAGCCCCGCCCCCCTCCCTGCTGTGCACATCTTCGGCACGGCAACCCGTTCCACGTTTCCGTTCAGCTACCGCTCAAGCTTCAGCCCGGCGACCTACGCGCCTTCAATCACCTCCAATCTCTTCGGTGGCGTCCGCTTCAAGGCTCAGGCCACAGGCTCCCCGAGGCCCTGGCTTCAGGCGGACGGCCAGGGCGCGGGCCGGGCAACAAGGCCTCAAACCGTGAGGATGGCGGGACACCCGGCCAAGCAGTTCGAGTAATGGACCTTCCCTCTGAACAAGCCACTTTTCCTCCCTGCTCCGGCCGGGGCCAGGGCGAAACAGGGCAAGCCAGCGCAGGCGCGACCAGGGCTTCAGCCTGGGCGAACTGAGCTTCAGCAAGTGCCGTGTGGCTTTTGCCTGGGCAGAGAATGCAGAGGCTTCAGCGAGGTGGCCTGAGCGGAAGCAGAGGGGAGATTGCCGGTACGGTCAACCAGCTGCTGACGGCTCGAGAACTCAGCGTCGCCCTGACCGATACAGTTCCGGAGGAGCGCACGCTTCAGCGAGGCGGGCCTCAGCAGCAGCGGAATCGGCCCTGGCAGCAGCAGGGTCGGCCACCGCTCTGACAAGGGCAGCAGCAGGGTGTGGTGGCTACCGATCTTCCCGTCCTCACGGTGCGCTTGCTCAGGCGAAAGCAAGAAGTCGCGGGACACACCATGACCCCCACCACCAGGCAGACGTGGCCTCAACCAACCGGCAGCGCTGGAGGTCGGGAGGTTCGCAGGGGGAGGGCAGGGGAGGGGGTAGACCTTCGACCTGGCCGGGTCGCCTCTCGGTGGCTGGAAGCTCCGGTCCGGCCACTGAGCACCTCCGCAGAGTCGGTCTGCCATTCCCAACAGACCGGTTTGCCTTCAGCCCGCGCATTAGTCGCCGTGGCGAAACCCACCGGGTCGGTCAGCTGCGCTGCCATCAAGCACCCCGGTCAAACCGGGGTGGATCTGGACGGGTCGAGCACGGCTGATCGACGCGTAAACCCTGGCTGGTGACGCTCAAGCGGAAGGGCGGGCAAGCCTCTCTTTCCCCGGTCAGGTCCTCAGGAGCCTCAGGAGCAAGGCCAAGCGAACACGACACCGCTGGGGTCGGTGAGTCAGGCAGGGCACCTGGCTCTGCGGGACCGATGCCGGACCGGGCACGCGGCGAGCGACGGGGCAGCGAGATGGGCCGCGCCCGCAGACCCTGGACCTGGGGCCGCGTGCCTGCCCTGAGCAGGTGGTTCAGGCACACGCTTCCGCTTCACCCGGCAGACGCTGAGGCTCCGGCTGGGCAGCACAGAGGTGAAATCGCCGGGCTGTGGTGTGTTGCACCCCGGTCCACGAACGCTGACAGGTCAGGAGAAAGGCCAGCGCACCCTGATCGGAACGCCTTAACTCGGCAGACCGGTCGATGTTCCTCTCCGCTTCCCGACCGAGCTGGTGCTGTGATGGTCACTGTCCAGACGAAGACGACACCGGAGGTGTAGAGCCGGCAGGGTGGGCCTGCTCTGCTGTCAGTGAGCACCCTGACCAGGGTGGATCTCAACAGCTGGATCTTCGGTCAGCAGCGAGGCGGAACTGGGCACGCGGCGAGCGGCAAGGCAGCGAAACGGGAAACACCCGCACACCCTGGACCTGGGGCCGCGTGCCTGCCTTGAGAAGGTGGTCCGGGCATACGTCGTCCGTCGTCATCCTTCACTCAGCAAAGGCGAGTGCTGAGGCTGGGCAGTGCGGATGCTGGAGCGCTCGGTTGGCCGATCAAAGACTCGGCCTGGGGTTCACCCGGCCCCGGCCCCGGCCTCAGGATCTAAGCAAAGGAGCAGCCGAGTTCACCCCCCCCATTCAGCAGTCACCCCAGCACACCGAAGCCGACATCTGGCGCCCCGCCAAAGATGAGAACGTACCCGGCGGCACACCGAGTCGGCACCCCAGCGACATCCCCAGCAGGCCCTCCACCTCCCCTCGTCAGACCAGACATTCTTCTTCCCAGCTTCCCAAGAACCAGCACACTGAAAGCGAGTGCGAGACCCTCACTTCCGCCTGACTGGGGCAAGACCGACAACCTTCACTCGACCCTACTCAAGCAAGTCAGCAAAAGGGTCAGCGGGACCCTGAGCGGAAGGTGGGACCTTGACGCGAAAATCGTTGATCTTGGACGGCGGCGGATTCGGGTGAAAGTGGTACTGGTTAAGCCAATCCGGGAAATTTCCCTGGGGAAGATAAACCAATCGGCTTGAATGGAAACTTGGCTTACAATCTGCATTTCTCGGGGTAGATAAGCCAATCCGATACTTTCGAGTCCGGATTTCGCCCCAAAGTTGGTCCTTTTCCGGTTGCTGTTTTCCTCATTCCTTTGGGCCAGAAGCGTACAGCTTCTGGCCCATTCTGTTCACGGTAGGGTGTCTGCTGGTGCCTCCACTCACCCCTCCGTTCGGGTTGAGATTGGATGCCCGGTCGAGCAAATTGGTGCAAGACAAATGTTGTTCACCTTCTTTTTTTGCACTTTCATAAAAAACACATCTTTGTGTTTTGCCGGCCGGCCGGTAGGGCCGTTTGGACTCCCGCTCCGAGGTCCGAACGGAAGGCTGTCGTTCACTTGGCTGCTTAGGAAAAGAGACAATGTGAAGTCTGGGACGGCCACGCTACTTGTATAAAATACTAAGCGCTAGCGCTTAGTCAAACCTCACTGCACACAAAAAGCTCCTCCCTTCCCCTGCGAACCTTTCTTCCCGACCGACTGCCCCACCGTCCCCTGCGCCCCCGGTCTCAGACCACAACTCTCTCCAGCCACACCCGACCTTCCCCTCTGGACCTCGGCACCCGCCTCCCCACCTCCAGCATCTACGCAAACAAGCAACGACGTCTCCCCCTCGAAAAACCTGGCTTCTCCCTAAGCATGGTCACTCGACCGGTGGTCAGGCATGGATGGCGGCTCGCCACTGAGGTCCCTGCTCCGTCGTACAGTCTCTGCCTCGGGGAATCTCGGTCGCGCTGCACTGTCCCTTTTCTCCGGTCGAAGGTTCGTCCGGCGCGCCCGTCGATGAACCTGAAGGTGGCGCATCTCGACGGCCCTGCCGCATCAAGGAGGGTGCGTTGACTGCCCGCCTTCCCGCTGCCCCTTGTTCTCCCTGAGCTGAAGAGTGTCTTGCTGATTGATGACGCTGCCTGACTTCGCCTTCCCCTGCGGACCCATGCTCCTGCCCCCGTCAGCCTCTGATGCGTGCCGCTGTTCGTGAAGAACGTCGTGGCCCTCGGTTGGTTTCAAGTCCTCCGGCCGCCACCCTGCCTAAGAGTCGTGCCTCGATCTCCCGCTGTTAGTCTGCGGCGCCTTCGTGGGTCGGGCAGGATCACACCTCCCTCCCTGCGGGCGACACCTGCCGACCCATTTGGAATTGGTGCCTCTGGCGGTTGATTCCACAGGTCTCGCTCCGGTGCCCGGTATTCCCCGTGGCAGGGTGGCGGACTCAGGACATGTCCCGCCGCTGGTGATCGCCATGAGGGCAGAAAAGAGCAAGCCTGGGGACCTCCCTCACCTCTGTTGCCCCCTCGGCTGCCATGCTCGCTCGTGCGCCGTCTCCTGCGCGCTCCTTGGTCCTCCCTGCTTCGAGGCATGTCCAGCTCGCCTCCCGTCGCTCGGTCTATTCAAGGCAAGTTGAGGTCTCGACTACGCTCTGTCCACGCCGCCGTCCTGGCCGCCCTGATCTCAGGCAGCGCGGTTTGTGGTGAGTGATCCTCGCATCGTCCGGTCTAAACGTGACCCCTGACAGCCCCGTGCTCGCTCTTTCTGGAGCTGTCGTCGTGACCTTCTTCCTGGGCCTGCGCTGAAGGGCCGAGGGGTCGCCTGGTGAATGCACACCAGGAGATAAGAGGCTGGAGTGGCCCTGTGATGCCCTGTGGCGCTGCTGGGGTGACGCTGTGGCGGCCTTCAACCAAGACGGCTGGACTGGCTCTCGACGTGACTCCCTCCAGGCCCCGCTGCGCCTTCCGGTCGCCTGCATCCGCGTCGTTTCAGACCCTGGCGGTTACTCCGGTCTTCCCCTGGTTCTGGAAGACAACTGCGCCGCCCATCTCAGGGCGGCGCAGTGAAAAGAGACTCCGGTCTAGACGGGTGCGGGCTTACTCCTCGGTGCTGGTGTCCTCTGGGCGGGCCGCCCGGTACTCGGCTTCCGAGCGGTCCTGCGGCGGCAGTGGGCGGTCTGGAAGCTGCTGATGCACCAGGCCGCCCTGACCCTGCAACGCTTCCCTGGCCTGCACGTTCGACACGCCCTGCTCGCTGGCGGAGCGGGTCACACGCCGGTCGTTCTCCTCGATCTGCGACGGCAGCTGGCCAGTGCGCTCCAGTCCGTACCGCACCTGCTCGGGGCTGGAGTACGCCTCGCCTGCCGGTCCGCCCTGGGCGTTCAGGTCGCGGTACTCGCGGCGCACCGCTGCGGCGTCGGTCGTGCTCAAGGCCGCCTGGGGAGCCGCGCTCGCCTGGACAGGAGCAGGCGTGTTGGTGATGCCGCTGACCGGGACACTGGTCGCCTGGGCAGGCTGGCCGCCCAGGTCGCGTTCGAGGTCGGCGGTGCTGCTGGCCGGAACAGTGCCTGTCTGCCCTTCCCGCTCACGCTCCAGCGCCGGAGCGCCGGTCAGCTCTTCTTCTAGGGCCATGCCGGCGCTCACTCCTCCAGTCTGAAGAGGTGCGCCGTTGGCTGTGGCCGGGACCTCCTGGGGCACACGTGCGCCCTGGTCAGGAAGTCCCGGCATCGCTTTTTTTGCCGCCTCCTCCGAAGCGGTCAGTGCCGCGCTGCCCGTGCCGGTGGCCGGAGGGCTGGAGACGGTCCCGGTGTTCACCGCCTGCGGAGCCGGGCTGCCGATGGCGCCTGTGGCCGTCGTGCCATCGGTCTCGGCGGGCGTGGCCTGTCCGCTGGTCACCTGGGCAGGCTGGCCGCCAAAGTCGCGTTCGAGGTCGGCGTTGCTGCTGGCCGGAGTGGTGCTGGTCGGAGTAACGGTCTCTCCGCTGGCCCGCGGGTTGGCCTGAAGGCTTCCGCCTACTTCCTGCACCTCTCGGTCCACTTCCAGTCCTGGTGCGCCGGTCAGCTCCTCTTCAAGAGCCATGCCCGCGCTGACCTCCCCGCCCTGGACCGGGGCGGCTCCTCTGGTCGCTTCGGTCGCGGGGGCTTCGCTGGTCATGTCCTGCTCCAGTTGCGCGTTGCTCTTGGGCGCGCTGCTGGCCGGACCGCCCTCGTCCGGGCCGGAGCGGTCGGGTGTGGTGGGCTCGCTGCTCCGGCCGACTTCGCTGGCGGCGCCCACGGCGGCGGCACCACTGAGTTCTTTTTCCAGCGTCTCGTTGCTCTGACGGGCCGTCTCCTGCTGGCTCGCGGGCGGCGTGGGCGTGCCGGCCGCCTCGCCCGCACCGTGCCCGCTCTCGGCCGCTGCTGGGGCCTCCGAGGCAGGCTGTGCGGGCGCAGGTGTGGGTGCAGGAGCCGGGGCCGGGGCGGGCGGCGTGGTGGCCGCAGTGGTCGGCCCCGTGGTGGTGCTGGATGCTGGGCGGGCGGCGGAAACGGCAGTGGCCTGAGGCTGGCTGCTCAGCGGGGCGCTCGCCTGGGGTGTCCCGCTGCTCTGCGCGGCCGGGCGGCTGGCACCGGCCCCGGACGCCACGCTGCCCCCTGCGGTCTGGGCACCGCTCGTCTGGGCACCGGTCGTTTGAGGGCTGCTCGTCTGGGTCTGACTGGTCTGTCCCTGGCCGCTCCCCCCCTGGGCGGTCGAGTTCACGGCGCCGCCGTCCGGCTTGCTGGCGTCACGGCCGCCGCTCTTGCTGCCGGCCGGGTCGGTCTTGCTGCCGGTTCCCTTGTCCTGGTTGGAGGCGTACTCGGCACGTTCGCTCTCGCGCCTGCTGGTCTGGGCCGCTTCCCGCTGGGCGTACTTCTCGTCCTGCTTCTGTTCGCGGGCCGAAGTCTCCTGCTGACGCTCCTGCTTGTCGCTCTGCTTCTCGCTGAGACGTTCAGCCTTGTCGCTGGCCTTCTCGTCCTTGCGTTCCTGCTTGTCGGCGGCCTTCTCCCTGCTGATACCTTCCTGCCGTTTGTCAGCGGAGTACCCCGCGACGGCTCCACCGACAGCGTCCCGTCCCGAGGCCACCGAGCGCATGCCGGCGGCAGCCAGCTGGGGGTTGCCGGTCATGGCTCCGCCGGCCGCGAGGGCGGCGCCGGCCACCCGGTTGCCGATGTCTTTGGCGAATGCCATGGCCTTGCCGTTGTCGCCATTGCCGACTGAACCGCCCGCACCGAACAGGTGATCCACCTGCTCCTTGAACGCGCGGAAGATCATCATTGCCATGCCTGAGAGGCCGACGAACAGCATGCCCGTGACGATCAGCCCGACCAGCAGGTAGACCAGCGACTGACCGAGGGTGTACAGACCGGTGTAGTAGGAGGCCGACATCACACACACTTTCGAGGCGAGGCCGTCGAGCGGATTGATGGCCGCCGCCGCGTTGTTCACCGCGTTGCCGACCGCCGCGCCCGCGTTCTGAATCCAGTTGCCGGTGCTGGCGACCTGCTGGGCCTGGCCCATGCACTGCTTCATCATGGTGGTCAGGGCGGTGCTGTTGTTCGCCGCCGAGGCGGCGGAGGTGCTCATTATGTTGGTCATGTAACTGATCGGCCCGTCGAAGATGATGGCGATGTTGGCGAGCATCAGACCCGGCGCGACGCCGGCCACCAGGATGCTGCTGGTCATGCCACCGACCGACTTGTAGATCAGGTTCGGGTTGATCGGGATGAACGCGAACGCGATGGGCAGCATGGTCGCCGCGAAGATCACGAACAGGGCCGAGCCGAAGATCACGCCGATGTAGCTGATGTACATCCCGGCGATCAGCAGCGAGCCGAGCTGCCAGAAGGTGCCGTAGTGCTTGGTGTTGTCGCTCGCCTCCTTGGCGTCCGCCGCGATGCGCGTCTGGGTGGCCTGACCGGTCGCGTCGGCCGCGATGCTGTCCTGCCCCGGCGCGGCCGTCAGGAACGCGTAGCCCTGCTCGAACGGCTGCACCCCTGCGGCCAGCCCCGCCGCCGCGAAATTCCAGGCCGCAATGGCGAGTTTGCTGGTGCGGTCCTGGATCATCAGCTCGATCTCCGGGCCGACCTTCTGCTCGACGTTGGTGTAGGTCAGACGCCACAGCGCCCATCCGGCCTCGCCCATGATGCGGGGCAGGCCGACGGCCAGCAGGATAATGGTGGCCGCGCACATCACCATGTTGTTGAATGACCCGTCGATTCCGAGGAAGCTCAGGCGCTTGCCGAGGCTGTAGTTGATCCAGGCGAAGGCGAACGACGTGATCGTCAGGGCGCCTGCGGTGTACCGCGCGATGAGGTCCGCGAGCCCGGCCACGTCGAGCGAGGCCATGACGTTGAACACGTCCTGCATCAGGGTGTCCATGCTGGGGATGACTTTGGAGAATTCCACGAAGTTCTGGAGGCCGCCCTGTGTCGCGGGCTGGATGGCGCCTGCGGCCGTCTGGGTCTGGGCCAGGGCCATGCCCAGCAGCAGCAGGAGCGTGGGCCAGAGGGCCTGTGTGACGCGGCGAATCAGGAGTGTAGTGTTCATTTGACCTCGTGTGGGCGAGTGAGAACGGAAGCCGGAGGAGCGGGCGGCGGCGCTGCATTCACGTGCAGACGCGGGTGCCGGGAACGGAGTGCGTTTCCAGGACCCGCGCCGGGTTGGGGAACTCCCCCGCAGGGAGAGGACAGGGGCTCAGGGGAAGAAGGGCGCCTCGCCGTACGGGCCGGGCAGCGGGTGGGCCGTGGCATCCAGTTTGCCAAGCACCGAGATGTTCGCCACGCTGGCGATGCTGGCCGCCGCTTGGTTGGCCGCCGCGATGTTGCCCTGCTGGGTCTCCTTCTGAATGCGGTTCATCTCCTCAGCGGCGGCCCGCGCGTCGTCCACGTTCTTCTGCACCAGGGCGGTCGTCGCCTGGAGGTTTGCGTCGCCCTGCATGATCTGCTGCTTGAGCAGCTGGTGCGTGGCCGCCGCGTTCATGGCGTTGAGGTTGTTGCCCTGGATGATCAGGTTGCTCTGCATCTGCGTCGCCCCGAGTTCGGAAGTGGCCTGCGCCACGCCGGCCTTGGCGATTTCCCCCTGCGTCTGCACGCTGCCCACCCGGTCGGCCGACTGACCGGCGATCTGGTCGGCCACCGCGATGGCCTGGAGGCTCTGCCCGGTGGTGTTGATCAGGCCCGCCTGGGCCTGCCCCGCCTGCATGCGGGTCAGCATGCTCGAAATCTCCGTGCTGGCCGTGTTCGGGTTGGTGTACTTGCTGTACCCGGTGGTGTCGAAGTACGGGTCGTTGTCGAGGGTTTTGAGGTCGCTTGCCACGCCGTCCGCCACGCCGTTCGTGGCGGTGTTGACGGCCGCCGTGATCTGTTTGGGATCGGTCTGTCCTCCGGCCACCGCGCCGTTCGGAAGCGCGGTGTTGTTCTTCAGGAAGCCGTTGAGCCGGTCGGCCACGAGGTTCGATCCGCTGCCGAGCAGCGTGTTGATGTCGGCCATCCCGAGCAGGTCCTGCACCTGCTTGTAATAGCTGAGCGCCTGCGAGAGCGCGTCACCGACGATGCCGGCGAGCGCGTTGTTGATCAGAAAGCTCTTGAGGCTCGCCCCGACAGAGGACACGATCTTGGCGAGCGGCGGGCCGATGAATGGAATGGCGCTGATGACGGTCGAGAGCCCGTCGATCAGGTAGTCAACGATGCTGTCGAGGCCGCCGTTCAGGAAGCTCGGCACACTGGGCAGCAGGTCGCCCAGTCCGTCCTGGGCCGTCATGCCCTGGGCGCTCATGCCGCCGCCCGAAAGCCCCTGCTGCATGTTCATGCTCAGCGCCTGGAGCGCGCGGGTCGGCACCTGCACGCCGCCGTCTCCGCCCTGCTGCACGAGGGCCGTGGCCTGCTGCATCATGCCGCCGAGCTGCGCCTGAAGCTGCGCGATCTTGGCCTCGGATACGCCCTGAGCACGGGCCTGCGCCACCACGGTGTTCATGGTCGCGCCCAACATCGCCTGAAGTTGCTGGGCATTGATGGTGGTCATCGGCTCGCTGGTGGGTTTAACGATGCTGCTGGCCTGCTGCGCCGTGACGCCCGACTGCTGACCGAAGACGGCCAGGGTCAACGTCAAGGCCAGCAGCGCACGTCGCCGTCTGGTGCGGAATGGATTCATGGGCTCCTCCTGTCGTGGGTGAGAGAGCGGGGTCAGTTGTCGCGCGAAGCGTCGGTCGCGCGTCGGAGCGCCTCAGAGCGGAACGAACGTCTGCACTCTGAAGACCTGTGGGGGGCGCTTACCGCAGTTTAGGGCATTTCGCAAGCGACCACCCGGTCACCCCCCCCTGCGGACCTCGGAACGCCGAAGCCCGCAGGCGGGTTACATCGCGCTCATCAGCAGCCGGACCGCCTGTTTCATGTCGCCGTTGACGCTCTTCATGATGCTGTTGCGGCGGCTCTTGTCTTCCGGATCGCTGGAGTACAGCGCGAGTTCCAGTTTCGTCGGGCGAAAGCGAATCACGCCGACTTCGGCCGTACCGTTCTTGTCCTCGTAGACGAGCAGCTCGTTGTACTGCTTATCGACGCGCTGAAGCGTCTGCAACGTCCTGACCTGCTCCGCGTTGAACTTCAGCACCCGCCCGACTTCCTCCGCCTCCTCCGCCTTGCAGCGGCCCATCACGATGCGCCCGATGTTGTTGAGCATGCCCCCGAGCGAGCGGATGTGGTCGAGGTTCTGCGCGACCAGGATCACCATCAGGTTGTACGCCGCGCCCGCGACGATGGCTTCATCGAGCATCTTGCGGACCTCTTCGATCTTGCCGGTGACGCCGGTCTCCTCGCTGAGCAGCACCACCCGGCTGCTGAAGTCAGAGCGGTTGGCGGCCTGCTCCCAGACCATGTTGTTGATCATGGTGGTGACCGCGCCCATCATGCTGTCGTCACCCTTGATGCGGCTGAGGTTGAAGACCACCGCACGTCCGGTCGGATTGATGGTGCCAGGTCCGTTGAACATCAGGCCGTAGTTGCCCTGCGTGAACACCTGGAGGGTGATCGAGAGCTGGCGCGCGATCTTCTTCAGGTCCTCCGCTTTCCCGAGGCCCATTTCCCCGATGCGGTCCAGGCCGTACAGGTAGTCCACGAATCTACCGAGCGTGCCGCCCAGGAAGCGCATTTCACCGTTCACCTCGGCCTTGTTGCTCTCGATGTAGGTGTTGACAGCAGAAACCAGCAGGGCCTTCTGCTCCATCGTCAACGGTTTGGCGATAAGCGCCTGAAGGAATCCCAGGATGCGGGTAATGTCCATCGGCCCGAACTCGGCGTGCAGCTTCTTCTCAAAGATGTTGTACTTCACGAGCGTCCCTTTCGGCTGCTCCTCGCCGTTCGGCCCGAGGGTCGGGTACTCGAACACCGAACCGGGATTGCAGTCGATGAACTGCCCGCCGAGCCAGGAGATCAACGGACCGTAGTCGTCCTTGACATCCATGATCCGCAGGTACGAATTCATCATGTAGAGGTTCATCAGCAGCTTCTGGATGGTGAAGCTCTTGCCGGACCGGGTACTGCCGATGAACGCCATGTGGGCGGCGCCCTCGCTGCTTTTCGGCAGGGTGATGCGCTGCTGGGTGTTGTAGGCGTTCTGGAAGATCCCGAGGGTGATGCCGCCCGTGTTGTACCAGGGCCCGTAGTAGGGAAAGAAGCTGGCGGCTCCGCCCACCTGCTGATCGATCAGGAAATCCGTGGTCTTGCCGCCGAACGTAGCGAGCCGACTGACGAACTGATCCCAGTTGCTGTACTTGCCGAGGCTCATCTTGTGGTTGCCTTCGTTCTGGAAGGAGTTCTTGATGGCCTGCGTCACCGTTCGCACCTGGGCGTCGCTGCCGCAGGCCACCACGAGGCTCACGCCCATGCGAATGAACCGGCCACCCGACATGTACGCCCGCATGGTATCGGCGCTCATCTTGCCGGCCCGCGCCTGGTCCTCTCGTTTATTGCTTTCCCCTGCGGCCTTCTCGGCGGCGGACACCTTGCGTTCGATGCGCCGCTTGATGGCCGCCTCGTTGGCGAACTGGACGTGAACGACGTGCACATACGTGAAGTTGGTGAACCGCGCCAGAATCTTGTCACTCATGCCCTCGAAGGCGTCGTCACCGTGGTCGTCCATGTCCGAGACGATGATCTTCATGTCGCCGTTGTCGAGGTACATGTTGCTGCTGGAGAGGATGTCGCTGCCGACGATCTGGCTTCTCAGGGTGCGCGGCTTGATCGTCTCGTCCAGGGCGATCTCCGCGAGCGTCGCGTCCGGCACGTCTGTATTCCAGTCGTAGCGGGGCGGCGTGTCCTTGATCTGGCCCAGGTTGTTGTACCGCCACATCAGGTTGAACGGCTCCTGGTCCACCAGCGGCGAGGCCGGGATGCCCACGTTGTTGAGCGCGCTGATCACGCGGTCACGCTCCTCGTTCATGGTGAGCATGATCTGGTCGAATTCCGCGTCGCTGTAGGCCCGGCTGTCACTGCGTGTCACGCCCTGCCGCGATTCCGGAGCGTGAATCAGCATAAACGTCTCGTACACCATGTACTCGGAGTTCTCGATCCGCTCGCGGTTGCCTTCGAGTTCGGCGGTGATGAGTGCCTGCTGCATCGGATCGTCGGTCGCAGGGAAGCGCATCGCCACCATCTCTTCTTCCGTGGCCGGGCGATTGAAGGTCATGACGCTCAGGCGGCCCTTCTCGATGCCGAAGCCTTCCATGATGTTTTTGTAGGCCTCGTACTGCGCGTTCGCCTGGTCGGTCGTGATGCTCGACATCTCCGGCAGCCAGAGCTGAAGGCCGCACTCGGCGCCCGATTCGTGCAGGAACACCACGCCGTCGTTTTCTTCCAGAAACCAGGGGTTGAGTTTGCTCGACAGATTGACTGATCTGACCTTTTTACCTGTGGGGGGTTTGATCATGCTTTCAGTATAAGCGAACGGCAATTGAACGACACCCGTAAGATGACGTGAGCAAGCACTAAGTTACTGCAAGACGCGAACAGAACTTGATGCGCAGATATCTGTTGCTTGACATCCAAAAATATGCTGGCGCCCTTGGTATCAAGGACGCCATGAAGATTGTGCGGGTTGGTGGATTTGCCGAGTTTAGTTGCTGCCCGTTGTGGCCGGAGCCGCGCCCACCATCAGGACGATGTTGGTGCCGGCCGGGAGATACGTCGCCCGTGTGAACGTCGGGGTGTTGTTTGGCAGGTTGAAGACGGAGAGCGCGCGGCTGCCGACCAGCGTCCAGAGTCCCGGCGCGGTCTTGCTGACCGTCACCGTTCCGTTCGGGGCGGTGACGGTGGTGCTGGCGTTCAGGGCCGCGCTAGCGTAATCCTGAACCCCGGTCGCCGCGCTCCGCAGCAGGTTGCGAATCAGATCCGGAGCGAGGTCCTCGCCTGAGGCCTGCATGCCGGGATTGCCGGCGGCATCGTAGGCGGCGGCCGGAATCTTGAGCACCGTCTGACCGTCGAGGTCAACCACGGTGTCGAAGATCAGGTTGACCCGCTGCGCCTGATTGAGCGTGCCATGCCCAACCCATTTTCGTCCGTCGCTGCTGACCGCGATGATCGGCAGCGAGGTCTTCTCGCCTTCGAGGATCAACGTCGAGGTCTGCATCTGAGCGTTGATGGTCTGATACGGGCGGTACGGCCCGAAGGTCGTGGCGGAGGCCGAACCGCTGCTCTGGCTTCTGCCGCCACTGGCCGAACCGGAGAGCGCCGAACCGACGCCCTGCGCCGCCGCGTTCACGGCGGCCTGCGCTGCCGGGCCGTTCAGGCACTGGTCAGAGATGGTGAACACCTTGTCGCCCGAAGTCGCGCCGAGCCGGGCGCACCCCGTATCGGTGGTGTCGCTGCCAGACGCGGCGCTCGCCTTGTCCTGACTGCTGGCGCCCCCCTGAGTGTCCTGGGCGTTCTGGCCGTTCTGGCCGGTCTGCATGCCCGTCATCACCAGGCGCCCGCCTGCCGCGTTGGTCGCCGTACTCTGACTGGGAGCGGCCTCTTTGAACTGGAAGGCGTTCTGGCTGCTGGGCGGCTGGCCGCCCTGGGACGGATTGGTTACGAACGCGAGTTTATTGCCCGACTGGCCGGTCGTTCCGCTCTGACCGGCACCGGCCTGGGCATTCTGACCGCCCGCGCCACCCCCGCTGCTGCCAGTATTGCCACCATCAGTGCTACCACCATTCCGCCCTGAGCCGCTGCTTCCATTTGCTCCCCCTGTGGTGCTTCCGGCACCGAAACTCAGGCGGCCGGCCGGAACCGCGCCCTGACTGCCCTGGGCACCCTGCACGAAGTCCAACTTTCCTTGGGGCAGACTGGCACCGGCACCTGTAGGGGCGGCGGCCACCCGGCCCGTGGGGGCGCCCTGAGTGCCCGTACCTATGGGGGCGCTCTGAGTGCCCGTACCCGCGCTGGCCTGCGGCGTGGAGACGGGTAAGGCCACTGCCGACGCGGGAGGGGGGGCGCTGTATCCGCCGCTCTGCGCTGCACCGGCTGAACTGCTCGCCCCCTTGCGGTAACCGTCCGCCTGACCGGTGTTGTACCCGTCCCGCTGCCCGCCGCTGTACCCGGCCAGTTTGCCCTCCTGGTATCCCTTGTTGTAAGCGCCGTTCGTGTCTGCTGGGGGCGGAGCGGACGTGGTGGACGTGGTCCCGCTCGGGGGATCAGAGGTGGTTGTCGTGCTGCCCGTACCGGAGCTTCCCCCCTGCGTGCCGGTCCCGCCTGTAGCGGCGGTGGTGGTCGTCTGGGCGGTCGGATTCGGATTGACCGCGCCGTTCGCGTCCACCTGCGGAACCGCACTGTCGGGAATCACCGGCTTCGGATCGGCGGCCAGCTGTGCCGCCGTCCGCGCCTGCGTCTTGGCGACGCTTGACTTGTAGGCGTTGACGCCGCCCCAGCCGAGCAGGCCGATGGCGATCAGGGCCGCCGCGCCGATGCTCATCAGCGTGTACACGTTGTATTTCCGCGCCACCTTGCGGCCACGGTCGTCCGTGACGGTGTTGCGCTGAGCCTTCTTGCGTTCCTTGTTGACGCTGTTTAAGGTGCCGATCTGCTGCTGCCTTCCGGCAGCAGTGCTCATCGGGGGAATTTTCTTGATGATCGCGGCCCGCATCTCCTGAGCCAACGCCGGGTTGCCCTGCTGGCGCAGGTCCTTGCTGGTCTGCTCAATCCAGGCCTCATCGATGTTTTCCTTCCATTCGATACCGGCCTCTTCGAGCTTCTCGCGCATGCCGTCTTTCTTGGCCGCGTTCCAGACGCGGGTCGGCATGGCTGCCGCAGGTGTAGGCGGTGCACCGCCCCCCTCCTGCGGATCAGCACTGGGCTCGCTGCCCGGCGGCACGCTGGGATCAGGCGGAATCCGCTCCGGCTCCTGTGAATTGCTGTGGGTCATTCTTCCTCCTGTGGGGGGACGGAAAAGCTGTTGTTGTTGAACTCGGTCGCTTCCTGCTCGGTGAACGGCATCACCGTGATCAGGGTAGGGAAGGCTTTGGGCAGGCTCCGCATTCGTTTCACGTCGGGCGCGACCAGCATCAGCATCAGATCGCGCTGCTTGAAATAAGTCCGGTGGGACAGCAAGTAGCGCTTCACGATGTCCGGTGATACGCCGTTGCCGAGCACCTTGCCGTTCATGACATACCGCTGCTGCCTGTGCGTCAGCCGGGTCAGCAGGCCGGTGTCCTCATGGAAAATGCCGAGCGTTCCTGGTGACGGCAGCTCCCACCGGGCCGGGTGTGCGCGCATGTACAGCCGCAGGTAGGCGCCGTCTATCGCTGCACTCATGGTGCGGCCCGTTAAACTGCGCTGAGCGGTGTCTTTTCGAGTTCGCTCTCGTGGAAAGTACAGCGGCCCGATCACGGTGGGCGCCCGCATCAGCAGGTTCTGCGCCGCGTCCGCCTCTTCGGCGGTGTAGCCGAAGTGGGCCAACTCGGCGTACAGCAGCGCTCCGTGCAGTTCCAGCTCCGCCCGGACACCCGGATGCTCCTCCAGCGGCACGCGTCTCACTGCTGGGCGCTCAGCTTGCAGGCTCCGGGTCACGGGTTCAGGGCAGCGCGGCGCTGATAACGAAGTTCACTTTGATGCCGGGTGCGTACGCCAGCCACGTCGCCTGCACGTCGCTGGGCAGCACGTTGCTGGGCAGTGGAATCGCGTAAGCGCCGATCAGGCCGGGCGCCAGGCTGCCGCCGATGTTGACCGGCACCGAGACCACCTGGCCGCCCGCGACGATCTGGAGATTGGCCGGCGTCAGGCTCAGCGTCTGCGCCGTGCCGTTCGTGACGGTCAGGGTGACGCCCGCGCTCGTGCGGGCCAGCTCGAAGCCCACCGTGGTCGGCGTCGGGAGGGTAATGGTGCCGCCGTTGCCGATGGCCGTGGCGACTTGCAGGGTGTTGGCGGTGGTGCTGCTGATCGGCGCGGTCACGGCCGGCTTGACCTGGACGGCCGGCTGCACGGTGATCGGGGTGGGGGCGCTTTGCGCGGGCGCGGCGTAGGCGCTGACCGGTTGCGCGGTGTACTCGCGGGCGCTCGCGGGGGCGGGGGCGTCGTCCACGATCCGGATCAGGGTGCTCACGCCGCGCGTCGGGCAGCCGGTGATGTTCAGGCGGGTGATGTCGTCGCTGTTCTGCATCAGCACCAGGACCGGGGTGCGTCCGCTGGTGGCGTTGCCGCGCAGCACGGCGCGGTTGCCGTCGAAGAGCGCCTCGACGTTGTTGGGCAGAGTGACGCCGATGCTTTTGACGGCGCCCGGTTCGAGCAGGATCAGCATGTCGTTCTGGCAGAGCTGCACCGAAATGCCGGGGTCCATCGCGGCGCTCCGGGAGTAGGTCTTGCTGTTACTCTGGGCACTCACGAACGAACCGCCGAGTATCAGAGACATGACGATGGCCGACAACTTCCTGTGGGGGAATGTCTTCATACTTCCGGAGTCTATCAGAAACACCTATACGCACCGCACAAAATCGTGACACAAAAAAAGAAACCCAACATCAAAAGACGTTGGATTCGAGCGTAGCTCAGGAAAGTGAATGCACTCTCCCCTTGACCCTATAAGACGTTACTTCGTAACAGTCTTTGCGCGGGACTTTTTGACTGCGGGGACGGCGAGCACGACTTCAGGATCACTGAAAATCGCTTCGACCATCGAAAGTTCGAGTCCTTCGGCCGTGATCCACTCCGGCTCGAAAGCGGAAAGGCGGGCGAAGAACTCTGGCGCGAGCGACAGCCGGATGCCGTCTACAACGCCAGCCTCGTCCAACTTTCTCGCAACGGTGCGGGAAAGGGCGTGAGACTTGAAAGAGCTGAACGGCGTGACAGCAGCGATGCTGGTGAGGATGTCCGTGAGAACATCTTCGGCCTGTACAGCCAGGGGGGCGGAAGCGACGGGAGCGGGAGCGACGGGGCTGAGAGCGGCCTTGATGCTGTCGTAGCAACCAAAAGCAGTCATCAGCGCCGACACGTCATATCCGGTTCCGTAGCGCAACACGCGAACTGCCCGTTTGCTGTTCTTGAGAAAGCAGCCGGGGAGGGGGATGCGGGAGCCTGAGGCTTCCGTACCCAGGGCAGTGGCAATCTCATCCCGAAGGAGGAGTGCCGCCTTGAAAGCTTTCGGGGTCAGGGCGCGGTCAACAGCTTCATTGAAGCGGTAGATCGCCAGCACTTCACCGTCCACGTCGATCACCATGCTCGGATACTCTGGAAAATCCAGGGTCTCCCAGCGGTCGGCATCGATGCGGAAAGCGACTGCGCTGATCACGTCGTGCGCCTGAAGTTCCGTCGTGATGACGAAACCGGCGACCTGAAGACGCGACAGTTCCGAGAGCGAGGGCGAGACGAAATGAACAACTTCCGTCCCCCTGGTTGCGGTGACTTCCAGCTCTCCTTCGCCGCCGTGAAATTCACGGAGGAAGACGGGCAAGAATCCGCGAAGAGCAGAGCCTTCGGCCAGTTCCGTCGTCTCGTTCATCATGCGGCGGATGCCGGTGACGGGAGCGGTGACAGGCTTGGCAAGCACGACCGGCGCAACCTGAGGGTCGCTGACAGTGGTGGTGGCTTTGGCTGCGGTCACAGTGTGCTCCTGAACGGGGGCGGGGGTGGTGGCGGGCTTGCTGAACAGTCCAAAGAGGTTCTTCATGGCAATCTCCGTGTCTCCAAAGAAGACGGGGGTGAATTTCGGAAGAAATTCAGTTGGGGGCAATCCAGAGGGCGCTGCAAGACATCCTCTGGATCAAAGGGGCGACCGTCTGTTTAGAACGGCAACAGGAGCATCGTCAGCGGGTACGCCGTGTACTTCCTGGCCCAGTGCTGGTCTACCTCTGCTTCACTTGCGCTTCCCATCCAGTCGTTGAACTGTCTGGCGAAATGCTCACCCTTCTCGCTTCTCTGAATGGTCAGGGAACTGTCGAAAAGGGTGACGTTCGGCAGGGCGGAGCAGACATCCTGTACAGCCCTGAGCAGAATCTCGTAGTCCGGGTAACCCTGACGGATTTCCATGACCTCATCGATTCCACTTCTCAGGTCCAGCGTGACCAAAGTCAACTTGCCGGTCGCGTCATCGCCCTCAGTGTTGAAGAAGGCGTGATAGACGGTGCGGGTGCTGCGGCTGAGAACGGTGTAGAGGTGTCCAGCGATAAAGTTCTTCATGGTACTCTCCGTGCCTTTAAAGGGCGTTTTTGGCTGTCTGGCAGCCGAGAAATGCTTGTGCCAACTTCCGGACCCAGGGTCGCTGTGCCCGGAAGTCTTCCTGAACGGCTCTACAGGCTGATGCCGAAGAGGTAGCTCAGGGGCAGGTACACCTGGGCGGACTTGGCGGTGCTATCTCCAGTTGCCGCGCTGCTCAGGATGTACGTGCTGAACAGGGCTGCCTGACGCTCACACTCCGACCTGTTCCACTCCACCAGTTCAACTGATTTCGCGGAGGTGGTCAGAAGCAAGCAGGCTTCCTGTACGGCGAGCAGGGTGGCGGTAAAGATTTCGCCGTCCAGCATGTCCAGCTCCTGCACCTTCTCGCGTCCAGTGGACACCTCGAAAGCGACGGTGCGGACAAACTCTTCCTCGGAAAATCCCTTGTCGTTGATGTACGCGCTGTGCAGCACGCCGTCCCAGAGAAAGGCATAGAGGAAACCGCTCTTGTCTTCGATATTCTTCATGGTGCTCTCCGTGCCTGTCAGGGCGGTCCTGCTGTACGAATGGGGGCGAATTCAGAACGGGTAGGCGTACATCACGGGCGGGTAAATCTGGTTGTGCGTCGCCCAGTAGGTGTCGAACTCCACCGTCTCTTTGTTGCGCTGCCTCCACTCGATGAAGTGGTCGCTCAGCACGCCCGTGACCGAGGTCACTGCCAGAACGGTGGTGTCGGAATACTCGTCCGTCAGGATGAGTGCCGTTTCACCGATCACCAGCTTGAGCGCGTCGAACTCGACTTCTCCCTGAAACACCTGCTTCACCGATTCCCGCTGGGTTTCGGTGTTCATCACCGAAGTGGTGATGAGTTCGACCTTCTCCTGTTCCACGCCGTAGATCTCGCTCGTGAGATACGCCGAGAAGATGTTGCCGTCGTGGTAGAAGGAGAAAACGAGGCCAGTGCTTCCGTCGATCATGCTGATGTTCTTCATGGTGCGCTCCGTGCCTGTAAAGGCGGTTCCGCGACGGGTGTCACGGATCAAAACGACGGTCCGGACAGGATGATTCACATTCCTGTCCGGACCTGGCTGTGGCGTGTCCTGCGCGGGCTAGTTCAGCTTCGCGGCGGGCCTGACCCAGCACATGTTCCGCTCGTCGTAGACCGCTTTTGCCTGCCTGCGGGTACGGAGTTCTGCCATCATGGCCTCGACATCACCGTTGTGGTGACGCTCGGCCGTGGTGAGCATTCCTCCGTACCCCAGAGCGCTCATGCCGTGTGATCCGGCATTGGCAGCGGTCTTCAACCCTCCGAGGCGTCCTGCTTCTGCCTTGGTCATGGGGACGGCGGTACGGTCCTGCGCGGTCATCTCAATCTTCTTCATGGTGGTGCCTCCGTGTGCCCTTTCGCTCCTTGCCGAGCCGACTGGTTCATGGTCGTTTGCGTCCTTTTGGGGCGCGGTGAAGATGACTTCTAGGACCGATTCTACCAAAAAGAACAGGCGTCCCGCAGAGGACGCCTGTCGAAAAACGTGTGCCACTGGGGGGGGGTTGCTCAAAGACCGCCTGAGAAGGACTCGGATTCTTCGTCGTCACGTTTCGTTCTGATCCTGGGCTCGTTCCTGGGCGCGTCTGCCGGCGCTGGCAGAACGGGGGCGAGCAGCGCCACGTCGGCAGGGTCGGCAGAGATGGACGGTTCCGGGTGTTCCAAAGTGGCCGCCTCCAATCGCGCTCCTGATGCCGGCACTTCGTTCGCAGGGGGGGCGGAGTCGAATTCCTGCACTTCTCCCTGCGGACGCGCGTCCTTCCACAGCTGTCTGGCCCCCTCCTCGATCTGTTCGACGGCGCTGGATGGCCGCCTCGGTCCTGTCTTCAGGTTGTCTCGCCCACGGTTCTTCTTCGGCCCTTCTCCAGGCAAGGGGAGGAGCGCGTCTTCCTGGTCCTCGTCTTCCGGCGCCATGCTGGCGACTTCAGGCAGCTGAAACGGTACGTTGGGCGGAGCGTCTCCAGGGTTCGCAGATGTGAGACCCTGAGAAACCATTGTTTCAGGAGTGTGAGACTCCACAACGGTTGGGGCGGGAGATGGCGCTGGGGTTGGCTCTGCGGCGGCAGCTTCCGGAAGTGCGGGCTTGTCCAGGCTGACCGTCCTCCCTGCGGACTTGTTGAGCAGACGGTCGTCCCAGCTCAGCTCCTGCTTGTCTTCATCGTCACCCTGAGCCTGAGCAATCACTTTATGACACAGGCGCTCGAACGGCATGCTCAGCGGAATGCCCACCAGCTGCTTGGCCTTGTCCACCGTCTCGAACCGTTCCATCAGCAGGTCGGCCGCCTTCTCAAGCACGGCCGGCTCCAGCACCGCGTCGAACGTCTTCAGGAGCAGCAACGTGGCGCGGCGGGCGGCCTCGTACGGCAGCACTTCCTTTGCTTCCTCGTAGCGGGCGCCGAGGCTGGGTGAGGCCTCTTGAGCGTGCTTCCGCTCCTGGATGAACAGGCTGGCATACCGGACGTTGTTCAGTTCCTTGACGGCGAACTGTCCGAGCGTCTCGATGCCGAGCTTGGTGATGTTGATCCATCCCCATTCCTGTTGCGCGTCTTCAAGTCCTGACGGAACTTTCAACCAGCCGAACATCTGGAACGCTTTGAGGGTCCGTTCAGCATGTTCGCCTCGCAGCGAGGCGTGAAGGCTCGGGTAGAGAACATCAAAGGTCTGACTGTTGCCCCGGCGAAAGCTGGCGCCGTCGCTGATGGCGAACCTGATCCAATCGTTGAACACGTCGCGCAGGGTGTTGTTGAGCGGCTTGGTGTGGTCTTCTTCGGTCAGGCTCTCGTTGATATACCGCTTGACCTCGGCCGCCCTCTCTTCCGGCGACATCTCCTCCATGATCTCGGTCCATTCCTCGTACGTCACGCGGTTGTCAATCGTGAACTTCCGGTTGTCGAGGCCGTAGTAACTGGGTTTGGGATCGTACAGCGGGACGGTGGCGATCAGCGCCGGAGGTAGCGTGCCTTTCGTCTGGAGGATGCCCATGAAGTAGGGCCACTCGCCCAATTCGGAGAGCGTTACCTGTGGCCGTTTCTGGATGACCACCGAGCTGCCTTTACGGCTGCTCGACATTTGCGCGGACATGCCGCCCGCGCCACTGCTCTCGCTCTTGACCCTGACCGGAATCTCCCGCTCCCCGAGATACCGGCTGAGCGTGATGGCCGCCTGGTCCTGGAAGCCGGTCGGCAGGATGATGCGTGTGGCGAGGTTGGCCGTGATGGCGGCCCATACAGTCTCGTCGTAGATGATCTCCATCTGGTTTTCGTTCTGCATGCCGAGAATCAGGGAAATTTCGCTGTCGCGGAACACCGCTGTCTGGTCGAGCAGCGCCTGCAACCGACCGATGGCGAACGCCTCGTCGAACATCTTGCGGACGCTCTTCTGCGGGCCGGTGCGAGAAACTTCGGTCCGGAGTTTCACGATGCGGTTGGTGACCCAGGCGTCCACGACGCGGGTGATGACCTTGCCTCGCGGCGTCATCATGCGGTCCAGACCGGTGCCGAAGTACAGCAGTCCACCGTTCATCACCCACTCCTCGACATCGAAATTCCGGCCTTCCACCGACGTGAAGGTACGGGTCACCATCGGATCGTCAAACGGTTCAAGAGCGTTCAGGATGCCGGTCACGAAACTGTTCCAGTCTTTGCCTTTCGGGTCGGTCAGGAACCGGCTGAGCGTCGCTTTGGCCTCGTCATCACCACTTCCCTCAAGCCATGGAATGAACTCCACCTGGGGCATCTGAATGATCCGAATGACTTCCTTGAAGTTCGGCGTTGGCGACTTGGCGACCACCTTGAAGACGCTTCCCAGAATGATCTGCTGTGTCTGCTTGTAGAAGGCCGAATCGGTGCTCTTGTATTCGGCCTCCGGAATGAGTTGCGCCGCGAGGTCCCGACCCTGCTGGTGCGTCTGGATGTAATCGAACACCGGGATGTGATACCCGCCCATTTCATAGGGCAGGATCGGGTAGACCGGGTTCCCCATGCGTCTGAACAGGACGATCATCTCGGAAAACCCACCGACGATGCGCGGGTACTTGAAGTCCACGACCATCACCGCGTCTCCGCGCTTTGCAAACGCCAGAAAGAAATGGTGCAGCACCCGGCTGGTTTTGCCCGTTCCGGTCGGCCCATAGACCAGGACGTGTTCCTGAAGCATCTTGCTGGTTATTCCAATCCGCTTCACTCCGGTTGTCTTGTACCGGACCGGTTTGTCCGGGTTGAGCACGTTGCTGTTGCCCATCGGTTCGATCACGTATCCCAGGTGGACAATCACGGGCTCGGTGATGTTGCCTTCGGCGTCACGCTCACCATCCAGGAATTTCCCAACCTCGGGATGGTCCATCTCGTTGGCCCTGAGCCAGCGGGCGGTGTCCAGCTTGTCTCTGGGCCGCAGCAGGAGCATGTTCGTGATCACCGCGCAGACCACGAAGAACAGGCCGCTCAGCATCACGACCACCCCGGCTGTCGGGAAGATCTTGACGCGCAGTCCTTTGTTGCACACGGTATCCGTGACGCACTTGATGTAGAGGACGATGCCGCCTGCTTTCAGCCGCTTCTTCCATGTCGTCTGTTCCAACTTCACCGGCTGGCCGGCAGGGGTCCTGACCCCCTTTTGCGGCAGATTCACGACCGTCGTCGTCAGAGGGTTGATGATTGGACGGAGCTGCGCCGAAGCAATGAACCAGCCGGTAAGAATAAACAGAAGGGCGATCAGGGAAAAAACGAGAACGAAATTGCTGTTTGTGATTGGATCACGTTCAATCTTGGAATATGTCAAAGTGTCGCCACCTCTAGTCTTTTGCAGGAATTACATCTCAACCCTATTGTTCACTCGTGGACTCTTCCGACAATTTGCTATCCGTCTTAAAGCTTTTAATTTGCAATTTTTGGATCAGATCAAAATTTTCGCTTGCTTCTCGAATGGAGAAGGACACTTCTTTGCCTTTAGACAATTGGTCAAGTTTAAATTGCAAAATAGCATGAGAGAACCAAGTTTGGAATTCGTGACCGTCACGCAATAAAAAATCGTTCACCTTCTTAACGTTCGGTGCAATAGTAATCATATCTTCCAGAGAAATTGCCGCAATTCCTCTTTTTGAGACTTCATTGACGAACGTGTTGTAAAGAAATAGTTTCATTTCTTTGCTTAAATTATCTAATTTACTACTGAACTGAATAAATCCTTTCTTGTTATCCTTTTGTGTACCTTTGGAAAGATTCTGCTTACCATCTAAAAAGGCTTCTGCCTGTTTTTCATTCTGTACAGGGCTAGCGCCTAGATCCATAACATCTGTCATAAAAACTCCTTAAGAGGCACGCTTAGCGTGCGTGAATACATGCTCTGTTCTTGGATGCTCATTCCGAAGAAGCCGCTCGACGCTTTCACTCAGATCGTCATGCACCACGAAGTGATTACGATGCCTCACTTCGATGAAGCGCTGAAAGGCGGGCTTTCCAATGATTCGCCTGCTGCCGTCCGCCGACTCCTGAATACCGAAGAGCGGCATGAGCGTCTGGTTCTGAAGCACGTCCCTGAGGTTGTCACCGTGAACACTCGACGTGATTTTTGGCCCGAACCGGTCCGCCTGAAGCACGAGTTGCACGTCGCCCTGCTCATATCCAACCTCGTCGGCGTAGATCACCTTGGTGCCGTGGCTGCGGATGGCACGCTTCAGCACCGGCACGAGATTCTCCGGCTCTCCGACCTTGTCCTGGCGGACGTTCAGGAAGGCCGGATGTGGCGTATCGCCTTCACCCATGATCTCGTTGGACGTGTCCACCACGTTGATTCCGAAGCCCTGATGTTCACCGTGCAGCAGGATCGAGTCCCGCATGAACGTGGTCTTTCCACTGGCCGGAATTCCGCAGATACCAATCCCCTTCGAGGACAGGATGATGTCTCTGAAGGGAGCAGCCACACCCCGGAGAATTCGCCCGACCCGGAACGTGACCTTATCCAGACGCTCCATGTCGTTGTATCCGGCCGCGACGCGGTGAGTCGAGTTCGGAACGCCTTTTCGACCGTTCGATTTGAAACCGCCGACCTTGCCGTTGATGGTGTCCAGTTCCCCCTGCGTGACGATGTAATCATGCCGGATGTGAATGTCGCGGATGCGGAGCTGCACCGGCTTGTTCGCGTCCATCTTGATTTCGTCCACCTCGTGCAGGTAGCGGTTGACCAGGTCGTGCAGCTTCGGCGGCAGAATCGGCAGGATGGCCTGATACTCGCTCTCGCGGGTGATGTCGGTCAGGTACACCGGCTCGATACGGTGGGTGGCGTTCGGCGGCAGGAGGAAGGAGCCTCGGGGCGTCATGATCTCGGTCACGGCTGATCACTGTCCTGGCCGTCTGGAACGCTGGTCGTCATCAGCGGCGAGGTGATCATGCTGAACCTGCCGGCGGCCGGGCCGACCGTCCCCTGGGAGGGCGAGGTGAGGGGCGTCGAGTTGAGGGTGAAGGCCTGACGCTGGGTCTGCGGGATGCCGCTCTGTGCCGGAGCCGGCGCCTGTGAGCGCGTCGCCTGCGCCACTGGCGTCGGTGTCACCACGGTCGGCGCCACCAGGGCGGCCTGAGTTGGCGCCGCAGAACTGACAGGAGGGACCTTCCCCCCTTGCGGACTGCTGACGGCCGCCGCGCTCTTCCGGCTCGCAGCGGGCGGCTGGGCGCCCCCACTGCTCAGGGGCGTATTGAACGCCTGGGGAGCGGCGCCAGCGACGTATCCGTTGTAATAATTCATAACGCTGTTGACGTAGCCGAGCGTTTCGGTGAACGGCGGAATGCCGCCGTACTTGCGGACATTTCCAGCTCCGGCGTTGTACGCGGCCAATGCCAGGTCAAGGCGCCGAAAGGTCAGGAGTTGCTGACGCAGGTACTTCGCGCCCCCGAGCGCGCTCTGCCACGCGTCCCAAGGGTTGTTGACGCCCATTTCGCGGGCCGTTCCGGGCATCAGTTGCGTCAGGCCCATCGCGCCGACCGGGCTGAGCGCGTACGGGTTTCCGACGCTTTCCTGACGGACCAGCGCGGCCATCAGGTGCGGCGGCAGGCCGTAGAGCTGACCGGCGTATTCGGCCAGGTCATAGGTGTTGATCATCCCAGCTGGTGGCTGAGCGGCCTGGGCGCATGCCGCGCCGCTCAGAAGCAGCGCGGTCAGGACTGACACCTTCACTGGCTGCCGTTTCCGGTGGGGCGGACGTTGGCGGCGATCATCATCAGGGCGGCAGCGATCAGGCCAGCGAGGAAGTTGTTGGTGAAGACGCCCGCGACGAATGAGACGTAGCCGAGTGCGTGCAACACCCGGTTCTGAATGTTGTACGGACCGCCGAGGTTCTGTACCAGATCACGGTCGGCAAACATTTCCGGCAGACGCCAGAGCACCCGCAGCACAAAGGCGAGCGCGCCGAGCAGGATCAGGATGCCGATCAGCGCGAGGCCGCTGGGATGGGCCGCTGGGAGAGTGGGAATCGGAATCGGAATGTAGGTTGCCGTGCCCTGTGTCGCCGTGGTGGGAGAAACGGTCTGTCCGCCTTGAGCGCCTGGCGGAGGCTGAACTTGCTGAGACAGAGAGGGATTGGTGGCCGCCGAATTAACCGTGGGGGGTTTGGATTGACTCACCACTTCATTGTAACTTGTTTGAATCTAGATACAGACCATAAATCATGATCGTGCGCATGTTTAACGTATCTCCACAAGTTTGTATGCCTCAGTGGATTTTCTGCTCAGGTCAGCCAGATGATGTGCGCCTTCTGGTAGGCTCTGGTATGGCGAGAACGCTTCCAGTCCTCGAACACCAGGCCCGCCAGCGTGAGCATCGCCGCAAGTGGGTGCCGCGCGATGAATCGGAGCGGCGCAGAGAACTGTCGTTCGTTCAGGTGTACAAGAACAGCCTGCCGGATTTCGATTACGCTCAGTTTCCGCGTCCTACACGGATTGCCGCAATCGAGGACGCGCTGGCGTGTGACCAGGTGCTGACCCGCGAACAGCTGATGGTGTATTTCCAGGCGGAAGCGGCGGACCTCGCCCACCTGCCTTCGATCAGCCATGTGATCGAACCTGTTCACATGCGTTCGACGCGTGTGAGCGCGGTGTTTTATGCCTTGGAACCGGAGTCGCTCCGGTCTCGCCCGTCGATGCTGGCCCATCTGGTCGGCACGGCTGCCGGACGGCTGCGGCTCGGTGCGCCGACCGCGAACTGGAAAGTCTCTACTGGAAGTGCCGATGACGCTGTGGACGTTGAACCTGACGCCGTGTTTACCGCGCCGGACGGCAATGTCTTTGCGGTCGAATATGACCGGCACACCTACAACCGGAAGAAGGTGATGTACAAGGTCGCTTCCTTTTCGCGGAACTACGACGGCACGATCTGGGTGCTGCCCCCTCCTGTCCTTAGACTCGACGGTAAGGTGCCTCAGCGAAACCGGAAGTCGTCTTTGGAGTCGATGATCGCGCTGGCGCCGGAGTTGCGGAACATCAAGCATCCAGTGAACCTGCTCACGGCCTGCTGGTGGGAACACTCGAAGATTCTTCAGCCTTGAATTGACACCACAAGAGCCGTCAGGATTTCCCTGACGGCTCTTGTCTTGCCGGCAGCTTCAGGCCTGCGGCACAGACCGCTGATTTCGCCGGGCTCGTCGGTCGAGCCAGCGGCGGGGCGGGGCCAGGCACAGCAACAGCACGGCATACAGGGTGCCCAGGGGCAGCGCACACAGCAGCAGCAGGTTCAGGATCAGCCACACTGGGAAGGCGCCCCTCCTGCGGTCACGTACCAGCACGCGCAGCAGCTGCGCGAGCGTGAGCATCAAGGCGGCTCCCAGGGTGGCGAGGCGAACGGATGAGGTGAGCAGGCGGATGGCGTCCGGACTGACCGTGGTGGAGGGCTTAGGGGGCGAGAAGCTGGTGATCGTCCAGACGCCCACGCCGCCGAGCAGCACCACGCCGAGACCGATGCTCAGGACGATCAGCGCGGTGGTCAGGTGCCGCGCTCGGCGCTGCTGTCGTTCGAGCTGCTGTTGTACGGTCAGGACGACCTTGGGGCGACGCTTCGGAAACTGAAACCTCGGAACGGTCACCTGCGGCTGCTCTGTGGGGGGCATGCGCCGAGTCTACGGCGCGCACGCTCCACTGTCTTGGATGTGCGCGTGATGTCAGTCGAGTGCGCCCTGAAGTCAGCCGGTTCTTACTGCTTGGGTGTGCTGATCGGCACGCGGTTAACGCCGGTCAGTGACGCTGCAACGCGCTGGTCATTCTCACCCAGAACCGGAAGGACCGTGTTGTCGCTCGGGTCGTTCTGCACCGTCAGCACGGCGGCGGCAGGGTCGGAGACAACCCACGACGGCGCGTCTGTGAGTTTCACGGCGGCGACGTTCGATTGATACCCCTGCGCCGACTGGTAGATGTTCGTCGGCTGGGCGCTCTGCACGGCCCACTTGCCGTAGCAGTAGATGATGCCGGCCGGATCGGTGAAGAAGATGCCGTTGCCGTCCGTTTCCTTGATGTCGGTCTTGTAAGTGAAGACCGTCTCCTTGACGCTGCGTTTCTGCTCCTGGCTGCGTGTCGCCAGTCCTCTGCTTTCGAGCAGCACGCTCTTGCGGTACTCGGGCATGTCCTCCAGGCCGGCCTGAAACCGGGCGCGGGTCAGGATGGTGCAGGCCCGGCCCTGGTTACGCTGGTTGAGCTGGATCTGCGCGGCGGCGGCCAGCGGGTCGGTCGGCGCGGCCGTCGTCACGGCACTCGCTGGGGTGGCCTGCGCGCCGGCACCCTGCTGGGCCGTGGTCTGCTGGACCGGCGCCTGGGGCGAGGACGACTGGGGCTCGTCCTTCTTGCAGGCCACCAGCGTGAAGGAGAGGCCGCAGGTGACGGCCAGCAGCAGATGGGGGAGTCTCATGGCTTCAGCCTGCGGGCTGCCGCTGCTCACGTCAAGCGAATCCGTCATGTGACGCCCGGTCTTGTGGGTGGTAAACGACACTCACCCCCGGAGTCGTCCGGGGGTGAGTGTCAGGCGCGGTCCTTGTGGCTCAGGCGCGGCGAGCAGGTTCCTTGCGGCCGGGCGCCTTTCGCTGGCGCAGGTCCTCCTCACGGCGCAGGGCGACATACTCCTTTTTCATCAGGATCACTTTCTGGCGGTCCTTGGCGGCCTGACCACGCAGCCACTGCTCGTCCTCTTCGCTCATCTCCTGGAAGCGCAGGGGGAGGGGGCGCTTGTCACGTCCGACCACGCCGCCGATGCCTGCGTCGTGCCATTTGAACCAGTGCCAGATGATCCGCTGCTTGCTCAGCCGGTAGCCTGTGATGGCCGCGACGATCACACCGATCAGAATTGGCGCCAATGCGAAGATGTCTCCGATACCGTGGGGCAGCTTGAACATGAAGATGATGGCGATGATCGCTCCGACGCCGATGAACCACGGGGTCGGCAGGACGCCGAACAGCAGGTGTTCCTCATTGAGGCGAAAGATCGGGCGTTTCATGACGTTCGGCATGCGCGCAGAATACCGTATTTCTGCGACACCTTTTTGATTGAATTGACATAGTTTTCTGCAACACTGCAACTTGACTGTGCAGACCGCGAAGCCAATTGTTGATGCGTCATAAGTTTCCTGTAACTCGTGAGCCCATCTGCCATACTCAGAACGTGATGAAGAAACCCCCCATGCTGGTGCTGTCTGCTTTTCTCGCCCTCTCTCAGGCTGCCGCCCAGGTAACGACGCCAGCGGATTCCGACAGTGCCGGGCCGGTGCTGCGTCAGACAGCGGCCGAGTCGGCCGTCACGCCCACGCTCGTTCCGGCCGTGGTTGCCGCGCCGGCCGTTCCCGCCGTGACCATCACCACGGTGTCGCCGGTCACGGTCCCGATGACCCCTGCTCAGCAGGCGGGCACGGCGGCACTCAACACCGTGACCCTGCGCGACGTGCCCGCGAATCACTGGGCCGTCGAAGCGGTGAAGATGATGGTGCAGCAGGGCTACGTCACCGGGTTCCCGGACGGCACCTTCCGGGGAAATCAGCTGATGACCCGGTATCAGGCCGCCGTGCTCCTGGCCCGCGCGCTTCAGAATGCCAACCTTGGCAACCTGAGCACTCAGCAGCGTCTGGTCTTGCAAAAGGGTGTGGACAGCGTGGCGTCGGAGATTCAGGTGGTTCAGGGTCAGATCGCCGTCCTCAGCAGCTCGGTAACGGTGCAGGCTGCGCAGATTGCCGAGCTGAACACCGTGCACGCGGCGGACGTGTCGCGGATCGCGGCCCTGGAGGCACAGTCCGCTGACACCCGTGCCCAGCTGACCGCCCTGGCCGCGCAGATGGCGCTCGACGCCGCCGACAGCAAGGCGGCCAGAGCGGCGGCGTCTGCTAAGGCGGAGGCTGCTGCCATTGCGGCGGCCACGGCCGCGCTCGGGACGGCCAGTTCCAGCACCCCGGCGGCCACCGCCGACGTGTCCAAGCAGCCGGACGTGACCTTCACGCCGAAGGTCACGCCGCCGTCGAACCTGAAAGCGCCTCAGTTCGGCATCGGTGTCTTCGGGACGTTCGGGGGCCTGTCCTTGACGCCGGGCCTGCTGGTGGATTACCACTTCGGAGAGCAGGGCGGATTCGGCTTGCAGGGCCAGGCCGCATTCTCGACCGGCAGCGCCCAGACCACCACGTTCGGCCTGAACGCGACGTACACCTTCAACAGCGCTTCTGACCTGCGTCCTTACGTGCTGGCAGGCGGCGGAATCAACATGGGCGAGTCGTGGACGACGACCGGGCAGGGCACGGACGTGTACGCCAGTGTCGGCGCCGGGGCGGACTACGCCTTTGCCAGCACGCTGACGTTGTTCGCGGACGCCTCGCTGCGCCATTACTTCAGCAACAACAGTGCGGCGACCGGACTGCCGCAGGACGCCTCTGGCGGCAACGCCCTGGGCGGACGGCTCGGCCTCAAGCTCCACTTCTAGGCGGTGTGGGCCGGGAGCGTTTTTCCCCGGCCCACACGCGCTTTTAGCCTGGACGCGAAGTTTCTCCTGTTTTCCGGTGGTCGCTCGTGCATACTGCATGAACATCCACGACGTGCGTTGCCTTCACAGTGGTCGTTACCCGCTCCTGAGCGTGGTTCCCAGTTTCAGTCGATCTCCCATACGCCTCCCACAAGGTTGAACAGGAGCCCCATGTTGACGTTTCCCCCTGCGGCCCGCCGCCCGTGTACTGCCGCCTTTCTGTTCGTCGCTGCCGCCGCGCAGCTGGCCCTGGCCGCAGGCACGCCGACCAACCCCGCGCAGACGGCCGTCGCCATCAACTCCTCTTTGGGCGGCGCGCTCAAACCGACCGGAAAAGCGATGCAGCAGTTCACGTGTACGGCCACGCAGGTCTTTCTCGACGGCACGTTCATGAAGTTCGTGTTTGGTCTGCTGATGCTCGTCACGCTGGTCGGCGCCCTGGTCGCTTGGTTCAGCGGCAAGAGCGGAGGCAGCGTGTCCAAAATCTTTATGGTCATCATCTACTCAAGTGCTTTTCTGAGCATTTCCGGGTTTTTGACCCAGCATTTCATGGGTTGCTAGACCGCTAATTACTGACTATTCGCAGTTAACTGATTAAAGATGGGAATCTCATCCATCTTTGGTCAGTTTTATTTACAAACAGGGTTTTATTGTGCATACTGAAGCTGGCGCGAAACCCCCCAACGGATGCCAAAATTCAAGGAGATTGCTATGACCCAGATCACCCCCCGCTACGCCTCCGCCCCCGGTCGCTACAACGTCATTCGTGAAGCTCGACGAACCCCCGCGCGCAGCCCGCGCAAGCTCATCACCAACGCCGTCGTCGCGCTGCTGGCCGGACCGGCCAGCAGCGCTGGTGCGGCGGGCACGCTCGACACCACCGAGCTGAACAACTCGCTGAAGACCAGCCTGGAAGCTGGACGTAACGCCGGTAAGGACCTGACCTGCACGGCCACCAACGTGTTCTTCGCCAGCGACTTCATGAAGTTCGTGTTCGGCGGCATCCTGCTCGTCACGCTGATCACCATCGGCGCGGCCTGGTTCACGCAGTCCAGGGGCGGCGCGACGCCCAGCCGCCTGTTCTGGGTGATCGTGGTCGGTATGGCCGGCATCGCCCTGATCGGCACGCTCGTCTCCAACTTCATGGCCTGCTGATCGGCCTGTAAAGACCGCAACTGAACGTGCCTCGCCCTTCACCGGGTGAGGCACGTTTTCATGCAGGCCTGAAGGCCGGCCGCGCTACCCCTCGGCGGTCAGCTTCGTTCTCAGCGCTTCCGCCCGGTTCGTCTCGTCGTACTGCGCCCAGAAAGACGCTTCATCCTCGGCTTCCATAAACACCGGCACCACCGTCAACCGGGTGATGCGGTAGATCTGATCCTGCACTTCCTGGTCCTCGACATTGGCCATGAAGAGCATCAGCTTGCCGTGGTCTTCGTCCACCCGGAAGGGAATGATGTGGTACGTCCGCATGAACGACGAATCGAGCATGGCGAACGCTTCCGGGTTGAGCGGCGTTTCGGCGGGAACACCAGACTCAATGCCCCTGTTCTCGCGCAGCACCACACGTTTCATCTTGGGCGTCATCTGCGAGTAGGTCGCCTCGTCACTGTCGGTGGTGTGCGTGCCCCGGTATTCACCGTCAAACCCTGTTCTTTCCGGAAACGGAAACACCAGGTCGAACAGATCGTCCCAGTCTTCCGGAAGCATCAGCATCACCTGGGCATTCGCCTTCAGCGGGTGGTACGTTACCCCGATCCTTCTGGCCCTGGGCGTGAAGGCGTCCTCCTGCCTGATCCAGATGACGCCGCTCTCCAGCGCCCGGCTGCTGCCTTCGTTGAGGGACGCGTTGACGTGCTCCAGGAGGTCCGGGTCCGGCAGGTGACCGATAAACCGCACGTTCGCGTGGGCCGCGAGACGCTGCCAGATGGTCCTGGCGTGCTCTGAGCGGCCATACACGTAGACCGGCCAGACCTGCGGGTCAGCGTCGGGGTCCGTGCTGTCACTGCCGAGCTGCAAACGGAGGCCAGGGTGCTCGCCCAGCACGGCCTCGAAGGCGTCCCATACGTCTTTGAACGCTGGTTGGCTCACGCCGACCGCCGCTGCCGTCTGGCAGGCTCGACCGGCTGGAGCGGTGCCGGCTGAGACGCGCTCTCCTCGGCGTACCGCTTGAACTGCCTCGCGCACATCAGCGCGACCAGGGTGATCAGGTGCCTGGAGGCCAGGGTGTTGTAACACAAGGTCATGCCCTGCGCTTTTCGGTAGTTGCTGAGGTTGGTCGCCCCGAGCTTCGCGGCGGGCGTCAGGACCGCGTCCTCGCTCCGCAAGATCGCGTTGATCACCGGGCTGGCGGTCCAGATTGCCATCCTGGTCTGGTTGGGCAGGCCGGCCATGCCGTTGCGGAGGATGTCGAAGCTTGCGGCCACCGGATCTCCACCCTCGGAATTGAGTTCCCGCCAGACCAGGCTGCGCGGCGTGGCGTTCAGCAGCGCCACAAAGCTGGAGTGGCCGTTGCTGACGCTGCTGACGTAGCTGTGCACGCTGTTGTTGATGTCCGGCCACTCCAGCTGCTCTGAGGCGAAAGTCGCCACCAGCTTGAGCATCTCGACATCCTCGTTGCCTCCCCCGAACGACCAGTGGACGCCGGCTTCATGCATCGCTTCGGTCAGCACCTTGCGGACGGACGTGTATTCCCTGGCGCTGCCGCAGCGCAGGTGAAAGTACACCGGGCGGGACGGCGCGAGCCTGAGCAGGGTCTGCACCACCTCGACCAGCAGGCGGCCATCCGCGAGCGTCGGCACGTCGCGCTTCTTGATCCTGTAGTGGTCGTACGAGATCTTGCTCCTGTTCCGGAGCGCCACGCCGCCCGTCTGAAGGCCGGTGCCCCCTGGGTAGAGCAGCGACACCTGTACCGGGAAGTTCGCTTCCCTGGAGCGGGGCGTGGTGTCGGTCGCGGAGGCCCCCTCTGACGCGCCAAGGGTCATGACGCCACCCGGCCGTACACGGCAGGCCGCAGGTGCCTGGGGAAATCCGTGGCATTGAGCCGCATGCGGGCGAGCAGATCGGCCTCACTGACGGCGATGGTGTCCGTGACCTCGTACAGGCAGTCCGGGTCGGCCTGAAGGCCCAGCGTGTAGCCGTACGCCTCGGCGTCGCGGTACATCAGCTTGAGCCGCAGGGGCTCGCCTCTGGGGTTGGCGAACGTGACGATGGCGTGCCACTGGCCCTGAGGATCGAACAGGCGGAGCTGGACGTTGGTCAGGTCGTTCCATCTCCGCTGCTCGTCGGAGAGACCGAGCATCGCCCGGAAGTCGTCCGGGCGGAAGCCGTGGCGCTCCAGCTCGCCCGTGGGGATCGGTTCGCCGCGCGTTCTCGCCTGCGTGCAGAGCACGAAGAGTGCCGAGCGCTGGGCCGGAGAGAAGTCCGCCGCGCGGCTCAGAAAATCCATCGGCTTCGCCACGAAGTAACTCTGCTGCTGCTGAAGTTGGACGCTCAAGATCTGCGCGTTGTGGCTGAGCACGAACGTCAGGGCGGCCCGGTAGTAGTGCCAGTTGAGCAGCATCAGGTCGCTGACGCAGAAGTCGGTATTCAGGGCGTGGAATGCCAGTTCGCCCGCAAGGACGCGCATCTCCTCGACGCTTAGGGTGGGGGTGAGATCTGACCAACACGATTGGGGGGGTTTCGTCATCAGGACTCCTCGGCACATCGTACCAAGTTCACCCCGCAACATGGACCGAACCTGTCACAGCAAACGAAATCTGCTGCAGTAATCTCTAGAGTCAGTAATCTCTGGAACCGTGCACACATCGACCGGAGGGCACGAATCGTCTGCCATCCAATAAAAAAGGGAACAGCCTTGTGCAGAGCCGAAAATGCCCGCCGAAGCGGGCATTTCAGGGCAAGAATTGAGGAGGGAGACCGGGGCTCTGGACGAACCGGGAGCACGTGGGTGCTCTTGCCTTCACCCTAAGTCCTGCCTGGTGTGATGTCAACTCAAATCGAGTGGCGCTCTGCCTTTCCCTGCGGGCTGTCCGCCACGCCCACACGGTCGAGGGCGTCCATGCCGTTGACCGCATCAAACTGGAGGCGGTCTCTGGGGTCCCGGATACTGAGGTTGGCCGGCGAGGTGATGCGCTCTCCGATGTCCGTGAGATCGGCAATGATCTGGCCCTCCGATTCGGGAAGCGTGGCCGGCCGCTCAAAGTGACCGCTCATCGCCACCGCCTGCCCACCGCGCAGTGGCACCTCGCTGCGAACCTCGAAATAGTGGGACCGGCCGCCCGCGTCGGTGTAGTTCACGGTCGAGCGGTAGAACTCGCCGGCCGCCACGCTGTCTTTAAAGCTGTGGCAGTTCATCGTGAAGGTGCACCGACCGTCCTCCAGTGCCAGCAGGGTTCCGCCGACGCCCGGCACCGAACGGGTCGCCTTGCGCGTCACGGAGCGCTGGATACTGGTCAGGCGCAGGCGAACGCCTTCCTGACGACGGTCGAACGATCCGGTGACCAGCAGCGGCTCACCGGGCTGAATGTGCTCCTGAATGCTCCTGGCCGTGGTGCTGATGGCGCTGGCGACGATCACGTGCGCCACGCCGTTGTGCGTCCAGGAAAGAGGAAACAGCAGCTGAAGCGACGGCCCTTTGCGGTCCCGGTCGTTCTGGTCCATGTTCCGAACGGAAGGGGGCGCCGCCATCACGGCCTGCACGATCACCTGGTTCTCGTTCTTCACGCGTTGCCGCCTTTGGCCTTCGTGGCCCGTTGTTTCGCAGGGTGGGGAGACGCCGCGCCCGCACCTTTCCGGCTGCCCACCGCAGGGGCCGTGACCGGCTTCTGCACCGGTTCTTCGGGTGCCTTGGCAGGCCGCTTGCGCGCGTGGCCGAATCCTTCGCTGCTGGCGAGTTTGGCTGCCTGCTCCTGGTGCTTCCTCAGTCTGTTCTTGGTGCTCTCGACCCCCTGGGAGAACAGGGCCGGATCGGACATCAGCGCGGCCACGGAGAGCAGGGTGCCGCCGCTCCTCTTGCCGCCCGAGGTCCGCTTGATCTCGCCGAGTTCTTCCTTGGTTTTCTCGAACCACGTCTGGTACGCCTCATTCTGGAGAATCACCATCTGGTTGGTCTTCTTCGTGTAACCGTCACCTTCCGCCGTGGTGCGCTTGCGCTCCCTGGTGTCGGTGCCAGTGGACACCTTGAACCGGTAGACCTTCGGCAGGGGGATGCTCTCGGCAGCGTGACTGGCGCTGACCACGCCGTCTCGAATCGCCTGCCGGAGGAGCTTGACGAACTTATCCGACTGCTGCGGCAGATCCAGCGCCACCAGCTCTGTGGACAACAAAGTGAATTTCCGTTGATCTGGTGCGGCCATGTCGCCATAGTAGCAAGCCGCCGTGTTTGTGCACGCCCTCGGGTATTGCTACGCCTCAGGGAATTTTGAGGACACGCTCACAGGCGGCGCCGAACCTACGGCCACCGCCTGGGACGTGCGTGCTGAGCGTCCGATTTCGTGTGATGTCAGGTGAATTCCGCACTTTGCTGTCTTGTCATACGTCGGGCGCCTCACAGCGCATGAAAAGTCGGAGAGGCGTGATGTGGCGATCCACTTCTGAACAGCCTTCCCTGTGAACATTGACCGTTTCGCTTGAAAGTGCTCGGTGTTTGACGCACAGTACCGGTATGGACGCACACGATATCGGTTACAACAACACGAACGGGGGAGCGATCTACCACGCCCTCGAAAGCAATGGCGGCGGGCTCTTCAACTGGGAGCGCGGCATTCTCGCGTCTCTGCTGGTGTTTCCGCTGGTACTCGGGCAGTTCGTGGCCGCCCTTTTCACTGTGCTGGGCACTGGACTTGCTGCGGCTCAGCTGATTCATGGCAGCCCGGTGTCGATCCTGCTGACCGGCGCGGCCATCTGGCTGACGCTCCGCTTCGCGCAGGTCGGCCTGGCGGCCCTGTTCGGCGGATCGCGCCACAGGCGACCCGCCCACAGCTTCGAGTACCACGACCTGTGAAGCGCCTCGCCACTGTCCTCTGCCTCGCCCTCTGCCTGGGCGCAGCGGCCCAGGGCCAGTCGTCGCAGGCCACCTCCGCGACGGGCGGCGTCAACATGCGCGACAATCCGTACACCACCATCGTCCGTCAGGCCAAACAGGTGGTGCTGTACCTGCCAAAACTGACGGACGGCAACCTGGTCAACGCCCTGAAGGTGGCCTCAAACCTTCAGGTGCCGGTCCGGGTAATCACCACCGATGACGGCGTGCTGATGCAGAACGGTCTTCTGTTGCAACTGATCCTGCTCGATCTTCCCGTGTACCGGGTCAGCGCGGGCGGCGAGGCGCGGCAGTTCATGGAGGTCGAATCCGACCAGGGATGGGCGGCGTACGATCTGACCAGCGGCCAGCCGGTTCGGGGCCGGATGTACGATTACAACACCTTCAACCTCTGGTACGCGGCCAACATCCGCACGCTCGGCACGTACAACCCGGACGTGACCCTCGCGGTGTGGGCCAAAGCGTTCCTCGGGTACACCCTGACGTTCACCTCGATCAAGATGCAGCGCCCCGCCTCGGACGGAGCGCCGACCTTCCTGCTGAAGGCCCTGCCACCGACGAACAGCAAGCGCTGAGGCCAGCAGCGCCAAGAAGCGGCACGCCCGGCAGATTCCGGGCGTGCCGCTTCAGGTTGTCCTTACTGGTCGAGCCGCTTCCCGGTCTTGTCCACCCCGCCCGGCAGCTGCTCGGCGTAATCCGGAAGCACGCCCCGGATGGTCTGGTTCTCGGTCAGGCTGTTCAGGCCGTCCGCGAGGTTCGCCTGGATCAGTCGGCTGTCCAGCCACGCCTGACTGGGCACCTTGGTGATTCGCAGGGTGACGTCGTACGGCACCATCTCCACGTTGAAGCGGGTCTCGGCCTTGCCGTCAGTGACAGGCACGACGTTCGTCACCACCCACTTGCCGAAGCAGTATTTGTCGCCGTAGACGTTCCCGGAGTAGCTGTCCTTGATGAAGAAGCGCACCTGGGGAGAGCTTTTCGATGGATCGCTCATCTGGCGCACGGCGATGCCCTGGGCTTCGAGGAAGCGCCACAGCTGCGCCGACGGAACGATCTCCGCGTCGGACGGGCTGTAGAACGTTCCCTGGCCGCCGATGTTGATGCAGGCCGGGTCCATCATCAGGCCCCGGTCAACGGCAGTCTGCGCGACCACCACCTGGCGTTTACGGAGCGCCAACTGCTCGGCCTGCTCGCGGGCCGCTTGCTTGGCTGGGCTTTCCGAGCAGGCCGCCAGCAGCAGGCCCAGCACAGGAAGGCACAGCAGCACCTTGCGTGTCGTTCTAATCATGGTTGGGGGGGTTTCCTTTACGGGGGAGAGAAGGTGATCAGCTCTGGGCGGACTCCTCATTATATTTAGCGATGAGCAGTTCGATGGCCTCGTCGTTCAATTCACGCATGCTCAGACGGGTGGTAAAGGCCAGCGTCCGGAGCTTGTCGTGCTGGGTGTTCGACACGGCGATCTGGGTGAAGTCCTTTTTGCCGGCAGGCTTCGGGACCGGCGCGGCTGTGGGGACCGGAACCGAGTTCACCGTCTGTGCAGCGCTGGGGGCGGAGACCGTGGACGGGGGACGCTCAACGTCTTTGGGCGGCACCACAAGGGCGGGTTCACCCCTGGATCTCTGCGTGGTGCTCGGTTTGGCAGCTGAGCTGGGCTTGGCCGTGACGGGGGCAGTGGTTTTAGCCATGGTTGTACTCCTTTAGAACGTGGTAGAGGTCAGAGTTTGATGCCGAGGTTCCGCAGGATATCCTCTGCCGGCAACAGCAGATCGCCCCGGAGGTGCTTGCCGTAGGCCTCGGAGTAAGCCACCCGGCGCGGAATGCTCGTCAGAACCGGGTAACCCAGCTCTTTCATGTGCTTTTCCGTTTCCTTGGTGATGTTGTTGTTGCCGACACTGTTCAGGACGTACCCGTACCGAAGTGTCGTTTCACGCGCGCCTTCCTCCTTTGCCATGATTTCCTTCGTGAGGCCGACCCTATCGATCTCGACGCCTCCTGGCAGCAGCGGAATCACCAGGTAATCGGCAGTGGCGGCCATCGTCGTGAGCAGCAGCTCGTTGTTCGGCGGGTTGTCCGCGATCACGAAATCGTAGTCCGTCTGTGAGGTGAGCAGCCCGAAATTATCCGAGTGGGCGACATCGAAGGGCAGGGGCTGGCCCAGGTTGGTCGCGGCCTTGTCCCAGCTCATCGCTGTGCCGCCACTGTCCTTGTCGTGGATGATGACGTTCTTTCCCTCGCGTGCGAGCTGGAACGCCAGCATCATCGTGACGGTCGTCTTGCCGACGCCTCCCTTCTGGTTGACCACGCCGATGGTGATGGGCAATTTGCGCGCAGATTTCTTCGCGGACGGCTTTGTCATGAGAGTATGGTACTTCATGTTTCTGACAAGGTGCAAGTATGAAAAGAAAGGACTTTAGAGGTATCGAAATATGAAAATATGAAAGCATGAAACGTGAGATTACGGAAGAGCCGGAACGCTTGTAAACGCGTTCCGGCCGTGCTGCACGTTATTGATGGTTCAGGTCGTTATTGCCTGCACAGGGCGTTGCCCATTTTCAGCACCAGCAGCGGGTAGGTCCTGCCCGGCGCTTTGACGCCTGACGGGCCCACATACGCCACCTGAGCAGAGAGGCGCACTTGCAGTTGCGGATCAGGACTGTCCAGTGCAGCGCCCGCATTGAGGTCGCTCCGCACGGTCGTACGAACCTGGGGGGAGGCATGGGCCCGGCTGACCGGCGCCCACTGGTCCCGGAGAAAACGCGCCTGGACCGTCAGGGTCTGAAGTGCCCGTGACGGTTGCGTCCAGACCTGAACACGGGGCACGTAACCCGACAGACTGGACTGCCAGCAGGGCGACGGCTGCGCCAGCTGGAGGTCGATGCTGGCCGCCTTGAGATTCGGCGTGGTGGCCGCCAGCATCGGACGCGCCAGCAACGGGCCGGTACTGAAGGGCGGGGGAGAGGAAGCCAGGGCCGAGCTGCTCAAGCACAGCAGGCCGAGGCACAGAGTTCGGGCGTTGTGGGCCGCTCGTCGTGTGTGCATGCCCAGAGTTTACAGGCTGGCGAGCACGCACAGCAGCTGCCTGCGTCCTCTTCGGTCATTCTCTGGGGCGCCACCCGGGTTGCCGCTGCACGATCAGCAGCTCGTGAAATCCGTCCGGCAGTCGCTCAGCGATTTCCTCGCTGAGGGCGTGCCAGCCTTCGACCTCCGTCCCGGTGAACGGCGACTCGCCTTCATAGAGATAGACGTGCGCCTCGATGATCCAGCCGCCGCCCATGGCGGGGCGCATCTGGTGCTGCACGAAGAGGAGCCAGACGGCCGTCCCGAACAACGCCTGAATCCGGCCGGACAGGTCCCGGACGGTGGCCTTATATTCCTGTTGCTCTTTGGCACGCTTCTGGCGTTCTGCGGGCGTCAGCGTGCTTTGATAATCGGCCACGACGCCTCCCTGTGGTGCTGGCCTTCCAGACCGGTCATCCCGCCTGCCGCCGGGCCTTCGTACCGGCACCGCCACGCTTCCTGCCCCCGCCTCTGCGCGGCAAGGTACTGCATTCGGTGCAGTACCAGTCCGTGCCTACTTTGAACGCGCCCGGCATGTTGCCTTTCGGAATGTGCCAGCCGCGAGCATTGCCCTCGGTGATCCCCTCACGCCTGCACCACTCCGACAGGGGAATCGCCTTCTCCTTCTTACTGTTGTACACCTCGACTTTCGGCGTCTCCGCGCCGAGCGTCACGGGCGGGAACGGGCCGGATACTGAGTCAGACATGTCAGCGCTTCCTTGACCGGATGCCCCGGACAGGCTCGACCCTTGCGAACGGCCAGCCGTGTTCGTTCTCCCCGGACAGGTCCTGATCGTCTTGCGCCAACCCTGGCCCGGCGGCGCTCCCGGCGCCCGTACCGGTTGTGCTCTGACGGTGTCCGGAATCGGCCGGCTGGTAATCGGAGATGCGGACCGGTTCGAGCGTAGCGCCTGAGCAGGCCTCCTCGGCACCCTCGTCCTCGGAGAGGCTCAGTTGATCATCGGGAGCGTACGCCCCGAATTGCCGCACACCCCGCCGAGTCAGCATGTACGCCTCGAACTCCTCCTCGGTCACTGGATGAACGCGCCACTCGGTCCGGACACATCCGCGCTCACGGCCCCGGCGCAGCAGGGCGTGCAGGGCCTGCTCTCGGTAACCGGTGATGACCTGGAGTTCCTGGCTCATCCACGGCCTGTCCATGCGGTTGCCCATTTCTTCGAGCAGGCCGTCCACCTCCTCGTCTAAGCGTTGGCGCTTTGAAGTGAGATTGATGCGTTTCAGTCCTCGGGAAAGCCACCTGCGGAACAGCTGGGACAGAACGATCATCAGCAGAATGCTCGCCCCGACCATCAAGAGCAGGATCACCACCGGATTCATGGTCGTCTCGCAGTCTTCTGGCGCGGGCAGGGGCGGCCCGGTCGGCGGGTTCCCCGGGAACGGCGCGGCGGCTGAGATCGGTGTACGGCGGACAGGCATGACATGTGGGGGGTCATACCCACCAGTGTGCCAGTTTTGTTGTCGGCGTGCAGGATGTTTGCGACTCACAAAATGATTACTGTGCTACTACTGTTAGCTGCACGGTAACAATTGATGAGTAGGACAACATTTATGCATGCAAGAAATTCGCTGCGTCTGTTGAAGATCTCAGATCTCAGCGAAAAGAGGCGAGTTGGGACGTGGCGACCGTCTGGTGATCGGACGGCGAGATAAATTCAGAAAATTCGCACTAATGCTAATTAGTTTGAAAAATTGGGTTGTGTGAGCGGTGAACTCAATGATACCTCTAGCATAAGTTTATTGCAGCTCAGAGAAAATAAGCACATAGATTACTGAACAGAGACCTATATTTTCTGTATCTTGCCGGCTTTTTTTCTGCTCTGAGCATGGCAGTTTCTGTTAGTCTGGTGGCATGTTCAGACCCTGCACGTCGTCTCAGGCGGCCTTCTGATGCCGCCGCGTTTCCGCACTGCGTTTCAGAACATTCTTCCGGACCATCTGCCGGTGGCGGGCGGGTTGATGGTGACGTTGTTGGCGCTGCTGATTCCCGGGTTGCCGCTGCTGCTGAGGCTGCTGCTGGTGATCGTGGCCGCCGCGCTGCTGTCCGTGTTGTTCTACCGGGCCTACCTGGAGTACCTGGCCCTCGAAGAAGCGCGCGAGTTGCCGGAAGACGCGTTCGTGCCGCTCGAACCGCTGGAGCTGCCCGGTCAACGGAACGCGCCGTGAAGCCGGACCGTCACGTCGCTGAGGTACTGCCTCCGGCAGCCACGCCGGGGCGGTTGGTGCCTGGGGACAGGAACTGGACGCCTGACGTGCCTGTCACGCTGCTGCCGCTTCTGCTGCCGCTTCTGCTGGCGCGGCTGCGGATCGACCTGCTCGCCGCGCTCGCTACGCTCCTCCTGTCGTCGGCACTTCTGGGTCTGGTGGTCTGGTGGTTCGCGGGGTTGCACATCACGCTGGACGCCTCTCCTGCAAAACTCGACCGCTGGACGCAGGCGAGTCTCCCTGTGGCGACGATGCTGGTGTTTCTGCTGACCTTCAAGCGGTTTACGCCGTGGTTCTCCGGCATTCTGGCGTCCGTCGTCCTGTGGGTCCTGCCGGGCGTTTCACTGCTGGTCCGTCTGCCAGTCTTTGTGGTGCTGTGCGCCGTGCTCGGGCTTCTGGACATGTATGCCAGGCAGCAGGCAAGAAAGCGCACCTTCCTGGCGTGAGCGGGCGCGGCGCTGTCAGGGTGGGGCGGGCCTCTCTTCCCAGCGAGTGTGCGGTTTTTGCCGGTCTTTACCCCCATTGGGGGAAAAAGAGGCTCTCATGATCGAACCGTGATTGAACCGTGATTAGGGGGGGTAGTTCGATGCGAGGCATGGGTTTATGCTTTCTGACACAACGTTTTCCCTACTTCTCATTTTAATCACATGTCTATTTTTGGAGCGGTTTTTTGGCGGACTGTCGAGACTTGCTCACGGTTGAGGTAGACTGAAGTCCGGTGGGGGCACCGCAGACGGAAGATGAAATCGACTCGATTTTGATCTGACCGTAAAAACCAGAAATCATTCCTTCTCCAACATCAACTTTCTGGTTGAATCACAATTAAATTGTTGGGAAAATGCGTTGGAATCTTCGTTTTGTCAATTCCCCTTTGCATTCTTATTTTAATGGTGCTAGGTTTGTAGAGGGGAGGCGTTACGATCCTGTGGGGGGTTTCACGCTTCTCCTTTGAGCGCCGAGCGCCGTAAGGTTGTTCCGCTCATAAATAGCGAAGGCGGAAGGTTCGATTCCTTCCGCCTTTCGCATTGTTTGAAGCCGAGTGATTTGAACTGGAACGAAGTTCTCTGTAAAGAGCGGCATATTCCGCCGTGATCCGGCACAGCTCAGCGGCTCGCCCACACCTCAGCGGTGGTGGCGCTGCCCGCCGCGACACGGGGCGTACTGGCGTACAGCAGCGTCCCGGCGCTGTCATCAGCCGACGCCGTGGTAAGCGTGATCCGGTTCCACCCGGCGAACAGGTTGAGTTCAAAGCCGGTCTGCGTGGCCGTGCGCGTGCCACTCGGTGCGAGGGCCGTGCAGGTCTCAAGCCCGCGCAGGTAGGTCGTCCGGTCGCTGTAGAGGTACAGCACCTGGGTGGTCGAGAGCAGTGTTCCGTCGCTGCTCTTCGTGGCGCTGACGGCCGTGAGTTTCTTGTCTCCGGACTCCAGCGTGGCGGCGACGTACAGCCGCGCCAGATAGTCGCCGCTCAGGTCGCCCTTGCAGTTGTTCAGGAACAGGGCGCTGAAGCGGGTCAGGGAATCGTCGCTGACCTTCTGCGGCAGCGGCAGCACGAAGCTGCTGTTGGTGGTGGACGTACCGGTGCTGGTTGCTGCGGCTGGGGTGATCGTCGCGGAGAGGTCCTCAGTGCCGATCCGCAGGGCCAGGACGCGGACACCCTGATCGACCTGCCCGGCCATCTGGCTGACCGGTGCGGCGCTCTGCGTGCCGGCCGTGGTCGGCACGAGGTCGGGCACCTGGTGACAGGACGCGAGGGTGGTGAGCAGGACAAACGGAAGGGCGGTGGCGCGGCAACGGGTACGGACATGGGGGTAGGTCATGAAGCGGATCTCCTGTGGTTATTGAAGTTGTGTTTCGAGCGTCCGCACGCAGCGCTGGCGGACTTCGGGCGTCAGGGGGTAGCGTGCGGCGCAGCGGAGGCGCGTCAGGGTGGCTGGAAGCCGGCTGAGGGTCGTGACGGCCACACCTTCGAGTTCGCGGACGCGGACCACCGAATCGGGCTGCACGAAGACGACGACGGGCGTCACCTTGACCCTGAGCAGCTGGCCCAACTTCCCGGCCTGGCGCCGCGCCTGAGGCAACACGTTCCGTTTCGGCTGCGTTCGGCTGGTGACGCCGCCGTGATCGGCCCGGACCTGTGCCCAGTTCTTGACTTCGACGGAGAACACCCCCTCTGCGGTCACCAGGATGTGATCGGCATTCTCGCCGCCGAGCATCACGTCATGAAACACCTCCGCGTCCGGCAGGCGCCGCAGTTGCCGCGCGCTGCGCTGCTCGCCTTCGAGTCCAATGCTCAGGCGCCTGCGCCGACCGGCGGTCACCGCTGAGGCCAGCAGGATGACCACGGCGGCGAGCAGCACGCTAAAGGCCAGCTCTCCCGTCAGCAGGCCGGTGATCAGCAGGCCGGCGGCGACCAGCGACGTGAACAGCAGCGGGCGTGCCAGCTGCTGCCGAAGTCCGCCGCCCGCCTCACCGAAGACCCGGTTGCCTGACGCCCGGAACAGGAGCGTGTGTCTGCGCGTCACCCGCCGTGCTCATTCACGCCCTGCGGCTGATCACCGATGTCGGTCTCGGCGCGCTTCAGCCGGAAGGGTGAGGTCGAGGCCTCTCCCCCGCTGGGCTGAGGGTGCCAGGGGGCGGTCTGCGGAGCCTCGCGCACGAACTGACCGCCGACCGCCCTGCCGGTCAGGCGGTGGTGATAGATGTTTGAGCCGTTCAACACGCACTGGTAATCCGAGTTGCCGAAGCGGTACAGGAACGACTTGCCACTGACCATCGGCAGTTGCTTGGGTGGCCCGGCGCCTTCTGCCAGTTCCGGGTGAAGTTCCGGAAGAGTGTAGACGTGCGCTCCGGACGTTCCGGCCTCGCTGAGCATACGGATGAGGTTGTGGTTTTCTGTGGCGCGTCTCAACTCCATCGGTGTGAGCGCGTCTGGTTGTTGATCCGGCGAAACCATCTGTGTGGGCGGCTGTTCATGCGTGGGGGGCATGGTTTAGTTTACCGGTTTATGCCCGATATTTTACGAATGAATGACTGCTCTCTGCACGCTGTTTTCGCAAGACTGTCGGCACGCTCGTTCATGCTGTGGCCCTTATGGCCCTTGATCCAGTTAAGCTTCACTTCGACCCCCAGGGCTTCCAGGGCAAGGCGCTGCGTCATGAAGGCGTTCCAGAATTCCTGATTCTTCACCGGTCGCGGCCTGCCACTTGCCCAGTCCGGCTTCCAGTTCTCGGCGTTCTTACACACGTACTCGCTGTCGGTGGTGATCGTCACGCTCCGGCTGCGGCGCGTGGCCGCGAGATTCAGTGCTCCGATGGCCGCGCACAGCTCGGCGGTGTTGTTGGTGCCTTCTCCTCCGCCCCAGCCGTACGAGGCCAGCACGCCAGCGTCTGAGTGGACGATCACGGCCATTCCGGTCGGTCCTCGACTGGAGATTTCACCCTGTCCCTGACAGCTGCCGTCCGTGTGCACCTGAAGGTCTTCCTGACGCCGGGGCTCCTCGGTGACGGGCACAGTCAGGCTCTCCCTGGACGCGCACCATCCGGCCCAGTCCGGCCGTTTCTCCACCAGCTGCGCCGCACTCTCCCACTGCACTTCGCCCGCCCCTGCGGACTTCGGCAGTTCCCAGATGCGTACGCCTGGATGGCCCCTGAGCAGGTGCCTGAGCGCCTCGGCGGTCGCTTCGTCGCACTGTACACCCAGGCGCACCCCCTGGGAGATCAGGGCGTCTTCCTGTTCGGCCGCGAACGGAGGATCGAGGGTGCCGGTGTGCTTCTCCCCCGCGTTCACGGTTCGCGCCTCACGTCCACGAGGTGCAGGGCCGGGGCGTTCTCGGCGTACACCACGAGTCTTTTCAGCTCCACGATGCTCAGCTCCCCGGTGCGGGCCAGCTCGTCGGCAATCCTCAGGTCGATGGTGGCCGCCTTCAAGGTCAGGGCCGGACCGAACTGCCGCAGGAACGCGCCGTAGTGGACTGTGCGCCGTTTGTTGGCCCGCAGGATCGCCCGCTTTCCGGCCGCCTGGGCACGGTCGCCGGCCAGCAGCCGCTGCTTGATCTCCTCGGTCAGTTCCTTCTGGCGGGCTTCGAGCGGCAGGATACGGTCTTTCACGTCGATCAGCTCCAGGATCATTCCGGCGAGCTGGTCGGTTCTGACCTGCCGCTCACTTCTGGCGTCCGGCACGCGGGCGGACGCGCCGACCGGTGCGCGGGCCGGGCGGTCTTGCGGTTCGGCCGGCCCCTGTGCATGCCGGAGGCCGTGTTTTCCTTCGGCGTCCTCGGTGAGCAGCGCGTCGAGCGGATAAGTCACGCCCTCGTGCGGATCGCGGTCGGGAAGGCCCTCGCCCTGCTCCCTGGCAAAACCGGGTGTAGGACGGCCAGCCGGGAAGCGGTTCATGCTCAGCATCATACGTCTTAAAGTCCAGTTGTTGAACCGGACTGGTTTTGTGAGTCTTCAACCGTTTACTGAGGCACTGATGTTTTACGTGCACTGATCCTGGGTGTTCCAACCTCGCGCGTCACGGCGCGACGCGAATGAACGTGGTGGTGTCCGACTCGCCCGTCTCTGCGCTTTGCGGGGAGAGCAGCTCGAACCCCTGCGGACTCACCTGCTGGATCAGGCTGCGGTCTTCGGGGACGTTCAGCAACCAGTTCGCCCGGTCCGGATGCAGCACCAGTACCGAGCCGGTGAGCGTGACCGTGCCTGTGACGGTCCTGGGCGCGTCGCGGTCCATGTTCGGCGTCAGGGTGTAGGTGAACGGAGCGTCACGCGCCGCCTGCGCACCTTTGGGCAGACTGAGCACCGCCTTCACACGGTCCGGGTGGGCGCTCGGCGCGCGGTATGCGTAGGTGCCGGGAAGAAGGCTGCCGCGCAGGGGAATCCGGCTCGCGGCCGTGAAGATCCTGGCCGACTCACGCGTCTCGTGGCGTGCCTTGACGGCCTCCCAGCGCAGGCTGGAGCTGGAAGGTTTCAGCATGACGACAGTGACGACGACAGCGAGAAGCACGGCGACGCTCAGGGCGGTCTCGCGGCGCCACTTCACTGGGCCGGTCCGTCGGCCAGTTCGTCGCCTCGCAGGCGGGTGATGGCCTCGGCCGCGTCTTCGAGCAGTTCGCTCCGCATGTGCTGGTCGGCCAGTCCCTCGTGCAGTTTCGGGTAAATCGTCCGGATCAGTTCGAGCAGACCACTCAGCTGCTCCGCGCTCACGCGGCTGTTGAGTTGCGGAAAGGTCAGACGCAGGGGCGCGACGGAGCGCTCCTTGACGGCAGGGTGCGGATTCGGTGCAGAGCAGAGCCGTAGAGGGCCGCTGCCAGGCCATGCTCCGGATTGAACAGCACGTAGTATTCAGGCTCGTCTTTCAGCATGGCGCGGCGTTCGGCGCTGGCCCGCTGGTAGAGCACGATCTGGTCGGGAAGCGTGCGCCGTTTCATCAGCAGGCCTTGCGGGGTCTGGGCCACGGCTTCCCAACCTTCATGCCCGAGCGCGTTGAGGGTGTTGAGTTCGCTGCTGGCCGCCACCTGATATTCCCAGGGAACCGTCTGGAGCTGCTGGGCGTAGAGCTGTGCCTTCAGGGTCTGTGACATGTGTTCTCCTGTCCGTGCCGAAAGCGGGCGGCCCGTCCGGTGCGTGTGGAGGAGGGGGCGACCGCAGTCGCCTTGGAAACAAAAATTGTCAAAATTATAAGATGCTTTCCCGTATCAGTCAACGAAAAAAGCTCTGCCACGAACTGGTGAGACATGCAAACTGATGGACCTTCGTACAGAGGTGCGCAGGCCAACATTTATAGGCAGACAGAGCAGCAGGGCCAGCACCTTCATGCTGACCCTGCTGGACCTGGAATACTCCAGGCGTTACATGTTTATGGGGGGCTCCACGTCTCTTGTTGTACCGCCGAGCGTGTTACAGGGTCGTCACAAAGGAAAGCTGCGCCAGGGCCCTCCGCCCACAACAATAAAAGGGGGCGGCAACAAGTTGGCCGCCCGCACCTCTTATATTTCGCAGGTCTGCACTGCATTTCTTGTGGCGCGTGCGCCAGCAGTCGTCCTGCCTCTATTAAACACCAGCGGTTCACGTGTCCGCAAGTCCCCCCCATCACGGTCAGCAGCCGTGCATCCGGGTCGTCCGTTCCTGAAGCCGGGCAGGGTTCAGAAGTCCAGACTGCGCGGGTGCCAGCCTGCGCGCTTCAGGCGGCCCGCCCGTTCCATGATCACGCCCTTGATGTCGCGTTTGGTCATCTCGGCGGTGACAATCGGGCTGAGGTGTTCCGGCATCGTCTCGACCATCTCTTCGAGGGCCGCCCGGTTGTGCGCTTCGAGGAAGCCGTCGCTGAGGTCGAAATCCTCGTGGACACGGGCCGCCGCGCCGAGGTGTTCGGCCACTGTGCGGGTGTAGGACGGCTCCTCGGCCTGCCAGGCGCTGCCGCTGGTCAGGAAGGCGAGCAGCCGGATCAGGGCGGCGTCGTCCCACTGCACCAGGGCGAGGTACACCTGCTCCGGCGTGATCTGGGGATGCAGGTACAGTGCTCCGGCGCTGTAGGACGCGAACAGGGACGGAAAGGCGGTCACCAGTTCCTCCACGTACCGCTGGACGGCGGGCACGCAGCGCTTGGCAGCGACGCCCAGACCTTCCACGCGGATCGCGCCTCCGAGCGGAATCATCTGCGCCGCCGCGTTTGCCAGGGCGGCGCGGGGGTCGGCCATCAGCGCTTCGATCAGCGTGGTCGATTTCAGGGTCGTGGTTTGCTGCGCCGTGGCCTCCTTGATGCGGCTCGCGGCTCGGCCCTTGACCTGGACGGCTCCAGACCCGTCCGTGTCGGCCAGCGGCTCGGCAGGCTGGGTACAGGGCGCGCCGGGCGGCGCGTGATGGTGGCGCTCATCGTAGACACCTCCGTGCAGGTGCACTTCGCCCGTCGTCAGGTTGACGACGTACACTATGCCCGGCTGGCTGGTGCCGTGGTGGGCAAATCCTTCCGGCAGCACGTGGGCGTCATGGGCACCGATCACCTCGGCCCAGTCTCCGGCGTCGCGCGCCTGCTGGGCCACCGCGTTGAGGGTGTCGAGCTGGTAGGCGAGCGCAGCCTTCGGGTCGTTGAAGCGTTCGGGCAGGCCGTCGTCAAACAGCTTGGGAACGCTGTGGAGGCCGCTCGCGGCGACATCGAAGAGCGCGTGCTGCACCAGGACCGAGCCGGTAGTGACGAGCTGCTGCATCTCCTTGACGCTCATGCCGTCGCGGGCCGCCCGGATCAGCGTCTGCTTCAGCGGGCCGGTGGTGACGGCGATGATGTGGGCGTGCCGCAGGCTGATGCGCCCTTCTTCCAGCAGCCTGCGGCCCTCGCGGCCCAGCCCGTAGCCGAGGCTCAGGCGGCGCTCGACGGTGGCCTGGCCGACGCCGTACTTCACCGCGATCTCGGCGCTGTCCAGGCCGTGCCCGCGCAGGCTCACGAACAGGTCGGCCTGTTCGAGTTCGGTCAGGTGAACGCGGTGGATGTTCTCGGCCAACGCGACGCCTAGGAGCTGCTGATCGCTGAGGTCGCGCACGTCCACCGGGACCGGGTAGCTGGCAGGCACCTGAAACCGCAGGGTGGCCGGACCGACCTCGATGTCCAGGCCGTCGATCAGCAAACCGACCGCCCGCCAGCGGCGCTCTCCGGCGGCCACTTCCAGCGCCCCCTGCTGGACGCTCCGCGCGTCGGGACGGGCGATCAACGGCACGAGTACGCCCGACTCCACAACCGTGCCGTCCGCAGCGAACACCGTCTGGCTGTAGATGCTGATTGCCAGCAGGCGAATCTCTTCCTGATCGAAGACGGTGCGCGGGTTAAGCGGTGTGGGCCTGAGCAGAGCATGCGCGGTCATCAGCAGGTCGCGGGTCAGCGCACGCCGGGGCTGCTGTGGGCGAGCGGGGGCGAGGCCGAGGTGAATGGTCGAGGGGGAACGGTCTGCCGTCAGGCCGAACCTGGTTTGGATCGTCAGCGCGTTTATGGCGGCCAGTGCCTGAGTCATATTTTCCTCCCCGTCTCTGTGCAGATGTTCTGCTTGAACTACAAGAAATTTAGCATGCAATATTTATAGTGTCAATAAAATTTGACGCTTGCCCGGCCCCTGAAATTGAGGGCGGAGCGGGAACGGGCCGTCAGGGCAGCCGGGGCATCGGGAAGCTGGAATGGTCGAGCGCGGCCCGAACATGCGCGATGCTCGGCTCTGGCAGCGAGACGCCGTTGATCAATATCCCCGGCGTGTGGTTGCCGCCCGCCTTGGCGATGCGGTCACTCTCGGCCTGGAGGTCAAGGGCCACCGAGCGGTCCTCGATACACGAACGGAACGACTCGGCCGACAACCCGGCCCGGCCGGCCATCCCGATCATCAGGGGCGGCAGCGTCCTGCTCGCTGTGCTGTCTGCCTTCCTGGTACAGCAGCGTGCTCATTCGGTCGTAGGCCGGCTGGCCGCCTTGCCGGAACGCGCACTCGGCGGCCATGCCCGCCCGAACACTGCCTGACCCGAAGAGGAACCGGTTGAGGTAGACGAGGCGCGCGTCCACGTCCGGCAGCATCGCTTTTAGCGTCGGCAGGGTGTCGGCGTCGAACTTCTGGCAATACGGACAGCGGAAATCGGTGTAGAGCACGATGGTGTTGTGCGCTGCGGGATCGCCGGTACTCGGCCTCCCCTGCGGACGGACGCTGAGCACGAACGGTTTGACGCGCTCGGCCCACTGATTCAGGGACACGGCCAGCGCGAAGGCGCCCACCAGCAGCCCCGTCGTCGCCACGACCAGCAGCGGGCGATTCAGCCTCCGGTCCACCGCCCGCTGCTCTTCGGGTGTTCGCTGGGCCCGCAGCGATTCGGCGCGGCTCAGTGGTTTCACGCGGGCGAATTGAGATACTGCATGTCGGTCATGTTGCTGTGGGGGCATCATTATTTCAGTCTAGTCCCACTTGTGCGCCTGAACTCAGAAACTTGAACCGATTCCGGCGCATCATGACCTGACCGCTTTTACTGCGCGGCATCTACCGCCGAGCGGTCGAGGAGTTTTATGACAATGATGCGTGTTCCGTCTTCTTCTTCGCTGCCGTTGCCGGGCCTTTCAAGCGGGGCCAACACCCAGTGGCAGACGGCCATTCACTGCGCGACGCTCACGGCCACGGTGATGACGCCCGGCCTGCTGGCCTTCGGCGTGAAAGCCGTGAGCACTCCGGTGCTGTGGCTCTCGACGCCTTGGCTGCTCGTGCCCGAGCTGGTGCTGATCATCATCACCATGACGGCGAGCCTGCTGGCGCTGCTCGCTGCGCCGTCGTACGTGCGCGAGATGCGCGCAGGCAGCAGGCAACTCGCCAGCCGCGACCGACTGATCGGCTGGCTGCTGCTGGCCTTCAGTGCGGCCACCGCACAGATCGCCTGGGCGCTGATGGTCAGCAGCTTCACCTGCGGCGGCTGAAGCCGTTCGTCTCGCAGCGGCCCTCGCTCCGGCGATAGCTGCTGTCCCTGTCCCCAGATGTGGGGCGGGGATTTTTTTTGGCCGCTCGGGGGCCCGCAGCGGTCGCCGTCGCCGGGTACACTCCAGGGTATGGCCGCCGTCCTCGCCCTCGCGCTCGCCCTTGCCGGCGTCGTTCTGCTGGTGACACTCTGGGATCGGCGCTCGTTGCGCCAAATGGCCTCTGCTCCCTCCCCGGCCTTTCCGGTGGTGTTCCCGGTGAAAGTGAAGCGTTCGCTGCTCACCCGCAGCGAGCGGGCCTTCTACCAGGCGCTGTGCGAGGTGGTTCCGCCGGGGCGCCTTGTGCTGACGGCGGTTCGCCTGAGCGACCTGTTCAGTGTTCAGGCGCAACCCGAGCAGATGGCCGCGCGTCTGCGAGACAAGCATGTGGATTTTTTGGTGGTCAGTCTGCCGGACTTTCGGCCCCTGGTCGGCATCGAACTCGACGGAGCAAGTCACGGCGCCGCCGAGCAGGCGTACCGTGACGCGGTGAAGGACGGGCTCTTCCAGTCGGGCGGTCTGCGCCTGCTGCGTTTCGGGACACGCCGGCTGCCGACACCCGAGCAGCTACGGCACGCGCTTGACGGGCTGCTGTCCTGAGTGTGCAGGGGGACGCAGGTGCAGCCGGATCTCGAAGAGCGCCGCGTCGTCGTCGGTTCTGGCCCACATCACACCGTTCCGCTCGTCGTGCACGAGTGGCCCGAGGCGCTGCTGAGCGCTCAGGCCGATCAGCCGTGAGAAGTTCAGGTGTGCCTGAATTACGGCCCTGACTTCATCGACCGAGCACGCGAACTGGGAGTACCCGTCCGGGCCGGTGATCTCGTACGTCAGCTGAACGGGTTCGGCAACGGCAGTGAATTGAATGTTGGGCCGGGCCGGACGGCGGCGGGCGGAGGTGAAGTTCAAGTCGTGCTCCTGTACGCCTGTGGAAAGGGGGGGGGTTCGCACCGCAGGGGCGCCTGCATGCTTTCAGTAAAGACGCAGGGGCGGCGGAACGCAAGCGTACCGGTCATGATCAGCGGAACTGGCGGCTCCGGGCTTGGCCTCCCGGGCAGCGCGCTGGCCGGGTCTGAAATGAAGCAGCGCCCGTCTGGTCACGGGCGCTGCACGGATCTGGGGCACTGCTGGAGATGACGTTCAGGGGGCGGGATAGGCCGTGACCTTGACCCAGCCGGTTCCGGGCAGCCAGATGTCGGTGATGTGGGCGGTGGACCGGATCATGGACATCACACTCTTGTCCATCTTGCCTTTGATCTGCATCAGCTGCGGCATGCCGAGGGCGTCGGTCTTGCTGCTCCTGAGGAGCACCTTGGTCTTGGACACTTTGTTGTTCTCGAATCCGCTGATCAGCAGGCCGTTCAGGTCACCGACACTGAGGGACAGGGGCGCGGCGGCGTCGAGCGCGAGCGCCTGGGCCAGGTCCTCGTAGCGCGTTCTCGCGGCGGCGTCGTTGAAGTGGGTGAAGTCTTCGCCTCCCCTGCCGGAGTTCTCGATGCTGCCGACCTTCTTGCTGCGTTCATACAGTGAGCACGTGTAGGCCACGCCGTCGTGCGTCGAGTGGGCTCGGTAGCCTTTGACCTGCCAGCCGAGACGTTCCGAGTGGTCGCGCCGCTGGGCGGGCGTCTCTTGCCCGCTGGAGATGATGTTGGGGGGGACCGGTGCGTCTGGCGTCGTTGCAGTCTGTGTCAAGGTGGTGCCTCCGGTATTTAAGTATCACTACTTTACCATGTTATAAAGTCTTGTCAATATTGGTGACCACCGTGAGCGGCGTGCTGGAGGACACCCGGCTCAGCGGAACGCCCGCTTGGTTCCGTCCTGGACGGCGGCGGCCACCGGGGCGTAGCCCGTGTGTTCAAACCACTTCGCCAGTTGCTTCAGGGCGGCGCCCGGCTGCGTCCTCAGAACCGCCGCGCCCTGGCCCTCGTGCTCTCTCCAGCAGGCCGACCACCACAGCAGCGGCTCGGCCTCCACCCCTGCGGACGCGCAGACCTGACGCCACTCGGCCAGCGTCCAGCCGGTCCGCTGCGCGTGCAGCCGCAGCAGGTAGAGCGCGGCGGTCTCCTGGGTGCCGTCGTTGCGGTCGAACGTCGCGGAGAAAGGACGCGGAGACGAACGGATCAGTTCTCCCCGCTGGCCTTGCCCGGGATACAGCAGGTAGAGGGTCCGGGGGCGGCGGTGCGGATCGCGCGTCAGGTCGAGCTGAAGATAGTAGCAGCGTTGCGGCAGGTACAGGCGCCTCGCCACCTCGTCTCGCAGTCTCAGCCGCGCTGCTGGGCCGGGCGGCGTGGAGGCCTCGAAGGGCGGCGGCGTATACGGAACCAGGGCGGCGAGTCGGGCACGCAGGAACGCCTCCTCGAAGGCTTCCCGGCCGGAGCTGGGGCGGTGCGGCCCGCTTACCCGGCTGAGCGCGTGGCGGTAGTCCGGTACGCTCGCTTTCTGCCCTCGGCAGGTGATCCGCAGCTGCCGCCAGTCCACCCCGGCGAGGTGCGCGTCGAGCGCCGTGGCGTATTCCTGTGCCGGGACGTGATACCGCAGCAGGAACGTCCCGGCTCGCCGTTCGGGATGGGCCGCGCCCGTTTCCGATGTGCGGTGCGGGTGATCGGCGGGCACCCGGCGCAGTCGGTGCAGCAGCAACGCACTCAACGGTTCGCCTGCCGGGGCACTGGCGCCCGCTGCGCGGATCTCCGGCGCAGCAGGTTGTAGACCAGCGTGCGGGTCACGAGCGCCGTGCTGAGCGCCCTCGTGCGGTCGGCCTCTGGAAGATCCACCGTCCAGCGCATAGACGACAGGCTGACCCTGTAGGGCGCGCGGCCGTCGTCTTGCGGGTCCACCAGGGCCTGAAGGTCCAGCAGCGGCACGCTGAACGTGGAGCCGAGGCCTGCACTCAGGGCGTGCCTGACCAGGGCACCGGCCCAGCACACCACCACCGGCACGCGTCCGTCACTGGCCGGAGCAGTCAGTGCCCGGCAGAACTCTCCGGCCCAGTCGCTGATCGGCGGCTGAGTCAGCAGGTCCTGGCGCTGGAGGCCGTGAACGTTGAAAGCGCCCGGCTCCACTTCCCCGGACGGGCAGCAGCGCCGGACGTACGGTCTTCCATGCTCGTCCAGCAGGGCCACCTCGATCACCTCGCCCGGCAATCCGGTGGTCAGGACGCCCAGTGTGCGGTACGGTGCGTCGGCACACAGCCCGGCCGCCTCCAGCCGTTCGGCGTAGCGCTCGGCGCGCTTCTGCGCCGCCGTGAGAAACGTGGAGTCGGGGATGGTGCCGGGCGGCCGTGGTGTGCCGCCCGGTTCAGACAGACAAGTGCGGCTGTATATCATATAGCATTAAATTACCATGCTAAATAGCATACGTCAATTCGTGTTCTGATTCAATTCAGTTTGCTGACTCCCCTGAAGCGCGTGATGGAGATCATCGAGCCCCGCTCCCGCCGCTGCCGGATGGTCGTCCGGGTGTGGGTCACGGCGTCCTCGAAGTTCCGCGTGCCGCTGATCAGTTCATCGGCCTTGTGGTTCGGCAGGACGCCCTTACCGGGCCTGCGGCGCGCCGCAAGGTCGTTGAGAACGCGCGTTTTCCAGGCGTCGTAGGCGGGCGAACCGAGGATCACCATCTCGCGCACACGCGGCGGCGGCGTCTTGCGCTCGACACGGTAGGACTTGATGGGCCGCTCGAACATCTCTTTGGCGTAGGCCGCCTGAATTTCCTCATTGACCACCGCGAGCCGCAGGCACTTGATGAAGGCCACGCAGTCTCTGGAGTCTTGCAGGGTTTCGACTTCGGCGCTGAGTCGGAGGTAGGGCGGAGTGGTGGGAGAGAGAATAGTCTCCTGCGAACGTGAAGTCTGTGGGGGGTTCACGCTCCTGAGTTTACGCCATCAGACGGCCTTTAGGCAGAGTGCCGCGCGCACCGGCCTCAGTTGGCGAACAGGACCACCCAGTAGTGCATCTGCGTGTTCGGGTCAACAGCGTCACCGACGCCCGCACGCGTGAAGCCGGGCATCTTCTTTCCCGTGCTGCTGTCGAGGTCGATCCCGGTGAACTGCGTCTCGCAGTGGCCCTGGGTGCTTTCCTCCCACGCGTCCATCACGCTGTTGAGCGCCATCGACTGGCCGAGGTTCTCACCAAAATGCACCACCGGGAACTCGTCGCTCAGGCGCACGTAGTCCAGCCAGTAGACGTAGTTCTTGCCGTTGCTGGGGGTGTGGGTGAATTCCCCGCTCGCCGCGAGGTCCGCCGCGCGCAGCTGGGCCGCCGCCGTGACGGTCTTGTCCTCGGTCAGCGGCGGTGCCGCTGGGTACCCGACGCCCTGGCACGTCACGCCCTTCGAGCGCAGCACGTTCGACTGGGTGAAGATCTCCCGGGCACTGGGCGTCATCTCGGCGCTCATCCACGTCACAGTGTTCTTCAGCACGCCTCCAGAGACAGGTCCGCTCACCGTGCCCCCACAGGCGGTCAGCAGGGCGAGGGGTGTGGGCGGCCTGCGAAGCGCGGAACAGCGTGGGAGGCGTTGAGCTTCATGCCGGCATCTTAGGTTTCTATCGACCGCCAGGCCATGAAAAACGACATCCGGGGACATCTCGACCTGACCGGTTTCCTGTACGATTCGCGGCCCACTGGGGGGGGAGGACAGACGTTCAGCGACGGCCCGCGCCCACGTTGTGGCAGCATGGACTGATCGGCGGCGACCATGCCCACACATCTGCCGACCGAGAAGGATCACCCACATGATTCCAGAGAACTCCGATGGGCGCGAGTCGCGCCCAAATGCCGAATTGCGGGCAGCGTTGATGCAGGTGATGTTGATTCAAGAGCAGTTGCTCGACGAACGCGCCGAGCGGTTTCCGTCCGTGCGCTCGTGCCCGGCCGAACAGGTGGCCGCGCACTGTCTGCACTGGTGCGCCGAGCGGGTCTTCGCCAACCTCCGGTTTCCCGTGATGTCAACCTGGACCGCCAGCGGCCCGCAGGAAATCTGGCACAAGGCCCTGTGAGCCCCACACGAGAGAGGCCCGAATCCCACACTGGGGATTCGGGCCTCTCTGCGGCACTTCAGGGGCGCGGCGCGAAACCTGCGGGGTCCGTGCCTCCGAACAGCAGCTCCCCGCGCAGGTAGAACCCCGGACGACTGCTGGTGCTGCTCCAGGCGTACCCACCAACGTTGTAGCCGGCGCTCAGGCCGAATCCCGGGGCGATGACCGTGTTGATCTCGGCGCTCGGCGCGTACCGCGTCTCCCCGTACAGGTTGTACGCATGGCCGAAAGCGCTCAGGCCCAGCCGGTCGGTCAGCCAGTACGTGCCGCCCACGTAGGCGTCGGTCAGCAGGCCGCCGCCCTCTCCCCCTGCGGTCAGGGCACCGACCGTCTGTGTCAGGACGCCGGCACGCAGCTCGACCTTCCGCACACGGTAGCTGCTCTCCAGTTCTCCCACGAGCTGTGAACCGCCCACCGGGGCGTAGCTGCCGCTCAGGTACTTGACGCGGGCGGCCAGTCCGAGGGCGTCCGCCCGGTACGTCGCGCTGGCATCGACCAGCGTGCCGCCCGCGCCGCCGAGCTCCTGCCGTGCCCTGGCGGTCACGCTGAACGGACCTTCAGGCGCGTACTGCGCTGAGCCGTAGACCGTGGTGGTCCGGCTGGCGGCCAACGACGCGCTGACGCCGAAACTGGCAGTCCAGGCCAGGTGATCGCTGTACGTGAGCGAGGCGTCCGCCGTGGCCGCGCCAGTGCCGCCGATCATCACGCTGGCGACCAGACCGGCGCTGAATTCGGGGCTCAGCGCCCACTGGGCGTTCACACCGGTTCGCAGGGCGCCGCTGTCTCCCGCACCGCTCGGCAGCAGGTAGTCGGCGGCGTAGTGGACGCCGTAAGCGCTGCCGTCCAGGCCGACGCTGCCGCTGCCGACGAAACGCCCGCCCTCTTCACTGATCGCGGCCGTCGCCACCACCGCGAGGGTGCCACTCGGGTTGAGCGGCACCCGTCCTTCAGCTTCGGCCGTGTTGGCCTGACCGGTCAGGCTCGGCAGCAGCCGCAGGGCGAACCCGGTGTTGTTCTGCTCGTAACGCCCTTCGATCAGGGCCTGCACGTTGCTGCCTGTGCCGAACCCCTTCCGGACGCCGCTCCCCACGCTCCATTGCCCTTTCTCCCCGAACACCCAGTACCCGCTGGCGTCCACCGAACCCTTGAGATCCATCATGTTCAGTGTGCGCGCGCTGAGCGTGGCGTTGAGCCGCACGCCGAAGGTCGGGCTCAACCGCTTGTCGGCGCTCAGTTTGGCGTTCAGGCCCGGCTGGTTGCCCAGCGGCCCCTGATAGCCGTCGCTCTGAGCGCGGGCGTAAGCAGTCACCGTGAAGCCCGGTGCGCTCGCCTGATAGCTGCCGTCCACCAGCGCGGCGCCGTGACTGAGGTCGTAGGCCGCCCGGAGAAAATTCACCGGGTCACCGTACCGCACGCCCACGGTGGTGGCCGCCGAGTCGCGGGTCGCCGTGGCCGCCAGGACACCCGGCCCGAGCGGAGTGCTGATCGCCGCGCTGTAGGCCACTCCTGTCGGCTGGACGCCCGCGAGGCTGTACGAGACCCGCAGCGTGCCGTCCGTGGCACTCAGGTAAGGGCGGGCCAGGATCAGCAGCCCGCTGTGTTCGTCCACGCTGTAGTCACTGCCCCGGATCAGGGTCACCGTCTGACCGGTCGGGGTGGTCAGGGTGAGTACCACGCTGCCGGCCAGCAGTGGCGCAAAGGGCAGGGTGAGGATGTTCGTCGCGTCCGGCACGGTCAGGGTCTGCGCCGCAGTTTCAATGGCGGCCGTGACACTGAACCTCACGTCGCCTCTGGTGGTCACGTTCAGAGCGTCGCTGCCGCGCGTGGTGCCGAAGACTTCATTCTGGTCGGCATAGAGGGCGAGTTTCGCGGTGAAGGCCGGATGCTGATACAGCGCGGCCACGCCGTGCTGCCCGGTCAGCGGCTGCGTTTCGCTGGCCGCGTCTCCCAGGTTCAGGAACCGGTTGTGGTTCGCGGGCGCGGTCGCCGCGCCGCTGGAATCGGCGTACAGGTACAGCTTGCCCTCACCGGCCGGAACTTCGGCCGTGACCGCCCCGGCAGCCGAGACGCCCGATACCTCGGGGACCGGCAGGGTGATCTGGCCGTACCCGATCACCACCGTGCGGCGGTCCGGCTGCGCCACGAACGTCGTCTGGGCGCGGATCTCGCCGTACGCGGCCTGGATGACCACACTGCTCGGCACGCTGGTCGGGCGCAGCAGCAGCAGGCCTTCGCCGTCCGTCAGCCGGAGCTGATACCCGGAGGTGCGGAGATCGCCGTCCGGGGAGAGCGGCTGTGCGCCGCCGATGCTCAGATCGAGCGATTCGGTGCTCGACGGCAACCCGGCCTCGTCCAGCGCCTGTACCCGGACCGCGAGCGGCGTCTTGCCGTCCGCGAGCGTGGCGGTCGGCGTCAGCACGACGCGGCGGACCGGGCCTGGAGCGCGCACGCGGACCGTCTCCTGGCCGACCTGAAGCAGGTTCTCTCCGGGGCGGAGGGTCAGCGCGACGTATTCACGCCGGACATAGCTGCCGTCCTCCTTGCTGAGCTGCCGGCCGATGGCGCGTTCGGACACCGGTACGCCGTTCAGCAGCAGTGGCGTCGGCGTCTGCCCGTCGAACTGCACGGCGGCGGCAGTCACGCCGCTCCGGATCACCTGCCCCTCGACCGGATACCGCAGCAGGCCGCCCGTCCGTTCAGCCGGCAGAGGGTCAGTCTCTGCCCGCACCGACTGCGGCGCGCGGTGCTCTCCCGTCTCCCAGCGCACCGTGGCGGGCAGCAGCCGGATCGGGCCGGTGTGGCTGAGCTGATAGGTGACGGCGCCCGCGCCGTGCAACGTGAAGACCAGCGCTCCCTGGCCGTCCCCGGCCGGGTCGGCGCTCGGCCGCCCCTCGACTGTGACGCTGCCGCTGATCAGCGCCGCGCCCGCTGGAAGAGGCACCGTCACCGTGGAAGTCCCCCCCTGCGGTACGTCGGCCCGGACCGTGACCGTGCTGAGGCGCTGAACCGCCACGGGCGCGGCGCTCACCTGAGCTGCGGGCGCGGCGCTCGGCTCCGGCGCGGACGACAGCGAGGGCGCCGGCACTGCCGAGGGAACGGCGGCCGGCTCAGCGGCAGGGGGCGGCACGGTCACGGTGGCGCTCGGCATCGGCGGCGCGGCCAGCACCGGAACGACAGGAACAGGACGCTGCGGCGTCGGCACCAACACCTGAGGGACGGCGGGCGCCGGGGCGGGCGCGGCCCCCGGCGTGGGCACCGGGCCGCTCAGGTGCAGCGGCAGTGGTCCGCTCGGCGTGCGGAGCCGCAGGGCAATGCTGTTGCTGTACTGCTTGGCCGTTTCCACCTGACGGGCTTCGAGCACGGCCCGGCCGGCTTTCGTCACCAGGTAGTCCTGCCAGACCAGGTTGCCGCCACCGGTCACGTCCTGCTCCGTGCCGTCCTCGTAGCGCAGGCGCAACGCCATTTCGCTCGGGCCGTCGCTGTCATACACGCCGATTTGCTCGTCTCCTCGCAGGGTCAGGTGCATCAGCGGCATCCAGGTCCGCTCGTGCAGCGTCGCGTTGAGCGTCGGTACGCTGACGCTGACGTTGCCGCCAGACGCGCTCAGGATGAAGCTGTGCTTGCCTTGGCCGGTGGTGCTGGCCGTGACGTGGTACAGCCCGACCGGCAGGGCGGCGCTGAACAGGGTGGTGGTGGCGAGTTGCCCCGGCGCGGCCGTCAGGCGCCGCAGCACGTTGCCCTGATCGTCGCTCAGGGTATAGGTGGTCGTGACGGACAGCGCGGGCAGGTAGTTCTCGTCTCCCCAGGCGTCATGCCGGTAGCTCGACGCGTCGAAGCCGGGCCGGATGAGGGTCAGGGTGAACACGGACGCCTCCAGCACCCGCAGGTCGTACTGCTGCGCGCCCACGCTCCAGTGGAGCTGATCACCGACCGACACTCCCTTCGGAACGTCTACCGTGATGAGGGGGCGGGAGGCGTCCTGCGGAAGGGAGGTGTGGGCAGTCTGGGCGGCGCCGTGACCGGCGAGCAGCGCGGTCAGGGTCAGCAGGAGCGGGCGGGTGACGTTCACAATTTCTCCTGTGGGGGGAGTAGGGTCCGTGCATCTCAGTGGTGAGCGTGCGAACAGGTCGGAGGTCCGGAGGGGGAAAGGCGTCCGCTCAGGGCGCAGTCGTCACGGTCAGGTCAGGGTCGCTCACCGGGTCGCCGGAGGTCAGGTCGAAGCTGCGGCCGAAGTCCACGCTCTCGCCAGCCGCGAGGCGGCCTTCATGGCGCTGGTCACCGGTCACCGAGGTCGCTCCGGCCGGGGCCGGGTTGATCAGCAGGTACGTCGCCGCCGCAGTGGCCGTCAATCTGGTCGTGGCCCCGAAGTGGCCGGGCGAGACTTCGCGCACCGTCTGGGTGAGCGTGACTGGCCCGGCCCGGACGGTGGTGACCCGCTGGACGCTGACGCTTAGGGCCGGAGCGGTCAGCGGAAAATTCACCTGGGTCAAGCCGTAGGCCTGCACCAACCGCGCTCCTGTCCTGCCGGAGTCACCGGGGTAGGCCGACGCGGGCAACGGCACGCTGGCCGGGTTGAGGTACAGCGCGTACTGACCGCTGGCGAGATCGGCAAAGTGAAATCGTCCCTGCGCGTCACTCACGGCCTCGCGCCCTCCGGCGAGGATCACCCTGGCGCCGCTGACCGGCGTTTTCAGCCGGCTGGGCACGCCGTCGCCGTCCGAGTCCACGAACACCGTGCCGATGATGTCGGTCTGTGAGCGCAGCGCGCGCACCTGAACGCTGGCCGTTGCCTGACGGCTGGACGATCCGTTCGCGCCGATGGCTGTGCCCGTCACGGTATTCACGAGTACGCCGGGCAGGGCGTCCAGGGTGAACAGCACCTGGTAGCTGAGGGTGCTGCTCTCTCCTGGGGCGAGCGTTCGCCCGGTCCACGTCAGCACCTGACCGGCGATGGCCGGTTCGGCGGGCTGGCCGTCGAGCATGCCGCTGCCCGGCACGTAGCGCTCTCCTGCGGGCAGCGTGTCCTCGATGCGCGTTGAGCTGAACACGGCCGACGTGCTGCGGTTGCCGACCATGATGGTGTAGCCGAGGTGCTCTCCGACCTGAGCGTCGCCACGCTCGGCCTGTTTGAGCACCGTCAGCGACGGGTCGAAGAGGTGCGCGACCACGGTGTTGCTCTGGGCGTCTGGAAAGAGCGGCTGGCTGAGGCTCGCGGTGTTCGGGATCTCAGCCTCGTCCGTGCCGGTCCTCACCGTGCTGGCGATGCTCAGTATGGTCGTGCCCCTGGCGGGCACGGTGACGGCCTGCCAGGTGAGGGTGCTGATGCCTGCGGCGGTGGTCACCGTGTCGGCGGCAGGGCTGCTGCTGACGTAGCTGAGATGGGCGTCCAGGGGATCTCGGACGCTCACCGTCACCGCCACGTCGTTCGGGTTGGTGAGCGTCAGGGTATAACGCTCAGGGTCCAGCGCCTTCACTTGATCGGCACTCTGGCTCTTCAGGAGGGTTACCGGCTGAAGCACCGCGTGGACTGTGGCCGTGGCCTGCGCCGTCTCGCCGGTCGCGCAGGCGGCCGTCAGGACCGCGCTCGCGTCGCCCGCCTGGCTGGGGGTCACGGTGAGCACCACGTCGGCGCTGCTGCCGGCCTGAATGGTGGGGTCGGGCATGCCGTTCGCCTGGAGCGACAAGGTGTCCGGCGAAACGCTGGCGCCCGCGTTCTGGGGAGCGGAGACGCCCAGGCTGAGGGCGTAGGGCGCGTTGCCCATGTTGCTGACAGTGAACGTGAAGGCGTGTGGTTTGCCCGGTGCGCCCTGGGCCTGCTGGGCGCTGGGGGTGATCGTCACGGCGCAGACGGCCTGCACCACAGCCCGCACGGTGTTCGAGCGAACAGTCTGGAACTGCCCGGCGTCGTCCAGGATGCTGGTGGTGGCCTGATTGGTAATGACGGTCCCTGCGGGCGTCAGCATCGGCGTCGTGGTGCTCTGCGCCTGGGCGTTGAGAACGCCGAGCAGCAGGGAGAGCATCAGGCTTCGGTTCATGGCGGCTCCTCGGAAGGCGGGAAAAAACAGCTGGAGAGGAAGGGGTATTGACGCGCGTCTCCCCTTCCTGCGGGACCGGCCCGAGGGCCGGGTGGTCAGATGAGCGTCGGCGTTGGTGTAGGAGCCGTGTTGACGACCGGCGCCGGGCACGAGTCCACCGTGCGCTTCACCTGGCCGTAGATCACGAGGTTGTACCCGGTGCCCGGCGCCAGGGTGTCCTGCGCGTTGACGGTGCCGTCGCCGTTGCTGTCGTACCCGACCGTCACGGTGTCGCCGTTGGCGTAGGCCGGCGCGGTCTTCTGCCACGTGCCGCCGACCTTGAAGATGACGTTGGGAGACACCTCGACCCGCACCGGCAGCAGATCCGCGCTCAGCGTGTCGGTCAGGGTGCTGAAGGCGAGCGCGCTGTCGCCCTGGTTCTGGGCATTCACCGTGTAGCGGATCACGTCGCAGGGGCGGGGCGTGATCGCAGTGGTCACGTCCGGCCCGAAGGTCACCGCGTTGTTGACCCGGTTGAGCGCACCGAGGCTCTGGACTTTCGAGGCGGCGGCCACGCCTTGCCTCACGGTGGTGGTGTCGGTGAGCGTGGCGGGATTCGACTGGGGCGTGAGGTTGTTGGTGTTGGCGTCCGAGGGTGTGGTGATGTACGCGCGGAACGTGCCGACGCTGGCCGTACCTTTCGGTGTTCCTGCCGGGTCGGTCACCCGCACGCCGAAGGTCAGCGTGCCGTTCTGGGCCACCGGTCCGCTGGCGTTCAGCAGGGCGGCGAAGTTCGCGTAATCGGTGCCGTTGTACACCAGCGTGTAGGTCCAGCCTTTCGCGGTGTCGGGGCTGCTCACGTCACCGGCCACGTTGCTGGCGCTGACCGGTGCGTTGCCGCTGTTGCTGAGCACCTGGGTGTAGGTGAGGCTGCCAGGGCTGGTGATGGTGCCCGTCTGGCTCGGGCTGCTGAGCGTCAGCGAGAGGTCGTTCTTCACGGTCAGGCGCCCGACGCTGCCCTGATCGACGGCAGTGTTGTCGAAGTTCGACACGCCTTTGGGCGTCAGGTCAAAGTTCGTTCCTCCTGCGGTGCCGTTGGGAATCGGGTAGGTCACGAAGATCTTCTCGGACCCGTCCTCGGGCAGCGTCACGGTCGTGCCGTTGGTGATGATCTTGTCGGTCGCCGGGTCGAGTTGCCCGTTGCCGTTGGTGTCCTCGTAGATCACGGCGTTCGTGGGCACCACGTTCTGACTCACGCCGATCACCGTCACGTTGAAGCTGTCCGGTCCGTTGCCGACGTTGGTGACGGTGTAGGTCAGCACGCCGTCGGTCCCCTGCTTGGCCGGAACGATCTGGCCGGGGGTGTTCGCGTCGCCGTGCGGCGTGATGGTCACGCCGGCCACCTGCTGCACCTGCGCGGTGACGGTGTTCGAGGGCACGTTCTGCTGGGCGTTGTTGTCGTCCACGTAGCTGGTGGTGGCCTGGTTGTTGATGACCGTGCCCGCAGGCACGCCGCTCGCGGCGAATGAGGTGGCCGAGAGGCAGGTTCCGGCGAGGGCGAAGGTCAGGGCCAGCAGGGAAGGTTTCTTGAGCATGTGGGTACTCCAGTTCGGATGAGGGCGGACACGTGGGGGCTTCGGGAACTGCGGGTGGAGCGGATGTACGGGCTGTCTAACGCCCGGTGCGGAGCGGGCATCAGTTGAAGGTCACGCCCACGTCCATCCGCAGGTCGGCGTCGGCGGCGACGCTCGGCAGCTCGAAGCGCACGGCGCGGTAGGTGTTGATCGGCGCGGGCACGTCTTTGCCGTCCACCTTGATCAGCGGTCTGGCACTGAAGGCCTTGCCGTCCAGCGTGAACGTGACGCCCGCCCCCTGCGGGGCCAGCAGCCGACCGTTGTAGCTCGTCCCTGCGGGTACGGGCACCGTGAAGGCAACCCGTCTGGAGCGCTTCGAGGCGTGCGCCTCCAGCACGTACAGGCCTTGCAGGCCCGGCTTGACCGTGCTGGCGGAAGTCAGCACCTCCTTACCGTCCTTATCCGTACTGATGACGAACAAGGTCAGCACGGTGCTCAAGGGCGGAAGGCTGGCCTGGGCAGCGGCAGTCGAGAGCAGCAGGAAAGCGGGAAGCAGGGAACGGTTCATCATTCAGACCTCGTGGGGTGGTCGGAGAGTGGACGGAGGACGAGATGAACGGGGCGGGCGAAGTTACGGCGCCCAGGGAGCCGTGGGGGCGAGCGCCGGGGTGGTGCACGCGCCCGCCACTTGCCCGTACAGGGTGAGCGTGAGGCTCTGCTTGGGCGTCAGGGCGGCAGGCTGGCCTCCGCCGTTGTCCACGGCGCCCTGCACGTTCCTGGCACTGATCAGGGCGCTCGGCGGGTTGGCCGGGTCGTAGCTGGTGAAGGTGGTTCCGCCGTCTGTGCTGAGCAGCACCCGCTGGTTGCTGCTGGTTCTGGCGCCGACGCCGAGCGGGCGCAGGTTCGCGTCGAAGACATCCTTGAGGACCACGCCGTTGAGGGCGGCGTCTCCGCTGTTGTCGCTCCGCACGTGGTAGCGGATCACGCTGCACGGCGTCACCTTGAGCGGCGCGTCGCTGTCGGTCCCGCAGGTGGGCGTGCCGTCCGGCGCCAGTGTACACAGCGCCTGGGTCTTGACCGTTCCGGCGACGCCCTTGATGACCGTCACCGTGTCGCTGAGGGTGAGAACGCCGCAGTTGGGTGTGCCGGGCGTGGCCTGGATCTGATCGGTCGCGGCCGTGCCCCTGGCCTGATTGGCGGGCGTGACCAGCGTGGTGTTGAACTGCACGCTCTGGCCCGGTGCGAGACCACCGTTGGCCGCCACGTAGGCGTCCCAGGCGGCCTGAGGGTCGGCGGCCCCGGGGCCGCCGACGAACCGGTAGGTGCCCACGTAGCCGGTGGGGAGCGTGCGGGTGAACAGCAGTCCAGTGCTGCTGCCGGAAGCGGTGAGGGTGCCGATGCCGGTGTTGGTGAGTACGCGGGTGAACGCGGCCGTGCCGGGGCTCAGGGTGGTGGCGCTCAGCGCGGCGCTGTCAGCGGTGAGGCAGCCGCTGAAGACGGGCAGGGTCACGGTCAGCACGGCACTCACGGCGCTCGGGTTGGTGCCGTTGGTGGCCTTGACGCTGCCGGCCGGGATGGTGTTGGTGTAGGTGCCTGCCATGCTCGACGTGACCGTGGTCGTGTAGGTGCAGGACGCTCCGGAGGCCAGGACCGCGCCGGACACGCTGATGGTCCTGGTCGCCGCGCCGTAGCTGCTGGTGCCGGCGCAGGTGCCGCCGCTGCTGTAGGGCGTGACGACCGTCAGGCCAGCGGGCAGCACGTCCTGCACGCTGAGAGAGTCGGTGGACACGTTGAAGTTTTCGAGCTTCAGGGTGAGGGTGCTCGTCTGGTTGATCTCGATGCTGGCCGGAGAGAACGATTTGCTGACGTTGACACTCGGGGCCACCTTCAGGGAGGCGCTCGCCGGAGCGTTGGAAACCAGCGTGTAGTTGGTGTTCGACGTGAGGTCGCTGGCCCGGATCGTGTTGGTCAGGTCACCGAGGTTGGTGGCCCGGACGTTTCCCAGCAGCAGGCTGTCCACCACGTTGCCGCCCGTGGGCGTCAGGATCGTGTGGACCGTCACGCCGTCCGCCTCGTACCGCAGGGCGGGGGCGGCGGGCGTCGCCGTGCAGCCGGACGGGTTGGCCGAGCAGGTGGTGTAGGCAGCGTTCTGGTAGCTGCCATCTTGCTGGTTCGCGGTGAAGACCCAGTGCAGGCCGGCGGGCAGGCTGTCGTTCAGGCTGATCGACGCGCTCACGTCGCTCGACAGCCGCACCGTCACGGCGCTCGTCTCGCCCGCCTGGACGGTGGTCGGGTTGAAGACCTTGCTGACGTTGAGGTTCATGTTCGGGCGGGCCAGGACCGTGTACTGCGCGGTCGTCAGGTAGCGGCTGTGGTTGCTGGTGCCAGGGTCGGCAAAGACGGTGGCGTTGCCTGCGGCGGTGGCGATCACCGGGACATTCACCGCGCAGTACCCGTTGATGGTCACGCGGGGACGCGTCGGGTCGGTGGTGCTCTGGGTGACCCGCTTGACGCTCAGCGAGTAGCTGGCTCCGGTCGCGGTGGTGGTGAAGGCCGACGCCGGGAGCGGGGTGGTGGTGCTCTGGGTGCTGTAGTAGGACGCGCAGACCAGGGAGCCGGTGCCGTTCGGGTCGAGCCTGAACATGTTGTTGAACGGCACGTTCAGCGTCACCTGGGCGTCTTCGACGGTGTTGTTGTCGTACTGCGCGGCCAGCGTCGCGGTGTCACTGACGTACGGCGTGCCGTACTGGGCGAGCCGGATGGTGTCCACGAAGGTGCTGGTGTTCGCCTTGGCGTTGTCCGGGCTGAAGGTCGCGTTGTCGGCACTCACCACGGGCGTGTCGTTGCTGTCGGTGATGTAGGCGTTCGGCAACGTGGCGCGGGTCGCCACCGTTCCGGCGAACTGGACGGCGTAGAACGCGATGTACACGTCACAGGTGCCGTTGGCCGGAACCACGCCTCCGGAGAAGGTGACGGGCGTCCTGCCGTTGGCCTGGGGGCCGGCGCTGAGCGTGCCGCCGCAGGTGCTCCTGGACTTCGCCGCCTCGTAGATGGGCGCGGTTCCCTGACCCTGGTCGTCCGGCTTGAGAATGTCCGTGAAGCTGACATTGGTCAGGGGCGTCCCGGTGTTGTTCGTCAGGCGGATGTCCCACGCGCCGTCCGTGAGGCTGGGCACGAAGCTGTCCTCGTCGGGTCCACGGTTCGGGTCCACGCTGTACTTGTGGACCGTTCCCTCGGTCACGTAGCGCCAGTAGGCACTGGCGCCCGGCTTCGCCCCTCCCTGCGGAACGTCCACTGTCACGGCCGTCAGCTGGTTGTTCTGGTAGGTGCCCTTCTGGGCGGCCGGGAACGGATTGGGGAATGGAATGACGAAATCGTAGTCACAGACGCTGCTCGCGGGAACGAGGTTGGAAAACGAAATGGTGCTGCCGCTGTAGCTGACGCCGGACACGTCGCAGTTCTGCGGGCTGCTGACCGTGCTCGACGGCACGGCGGTCATGAAGGCCGGAAACGGATCGGTGAAGGTGTAGCGCGTCGCGCGGGCGATGCGGTTATCGATATGAATCCGCATGGTCATGGAGGTGCCCGACGCGTCGCTGACCTTGCCGCCGTTCATGGTCAGGTTCATGCTCGACTGCACCGCGTACTGCACCAGGTCCGTGTTGCTTTTGCCGTTCAGTCCGGTGTCGCTGGTGTTGCTGATGAGCGTGGGGGTGTATCCCAGCGCGTTGACGGTGTTGCCGCCCTGGTCAGTCCCGTAGACGGTGCGGTTGTTGAGCTGCTGCGGGGAGGCCACCACGTCGGCGTTGATTTGCGCTTGGTAGCTGACGGTGCAGGTCGTTTTGGCCTTCAGCAGCGGCAGGGTAAGGTCGAAGGTGCCGCTGGTGTTCCCCGGCGTGAAGGTGGCCGTACCGCCGCTGCCGTCGCCGCAGCTCACCAAAAAGTTCTTCGGGGTGACGCCGTAGCCGCTGTTGATGGACTGCACGGCGCTCGGCGCGTAGCGGTACACCACGTTTCTCAGGTCCGCCGTGTCGGTGTTGCTGATGGTGATGGCGTAGGTTCGCAGGGTGCCCGCCGCCGTAACGGTGCTGCCACTGTCACTGATGGTGGTCACCGGCAGGTTGACATTGACCGCCGTGTACGTCTGCGTGTTGCCGTACTGGTTGGTGCTGCCCTGATCGGTCACGAGCGTGTTGGCCGGGAACTGGATGGTGTTGCTGGCGGCGGCGCTTGGCAACTGAAAAGGAACGCTCACGGTGCAGTTCTGGTTGCCGGGAATGGTGCCGCCTGAGAAGCTCAGGCGCTGACCGCTGGCGGTGAAGGCGCCTCCGCAGGTGCTCGTCGCTCCGGCGCTGTTGACGCTCTGCGCCCCGGTCAGGGGGAGGCTGAATCCGACACCGTTCAGTGGCGTGGCGACCGTGTTGGTGATGGTCGCCTGGAAGTTGACCGTCGCGCTCGCCTTGCCGCTGCTGGGGCTGACGGTGATCGAGGTTGGTGTGTCCGCCAGGGCCACCGAGCCTGCCGCGAGGGCGGCGAGGGTGAGCAGGCGACCGAGCCAGGAACGTGGCCTCACGCGCCCGCTCCGGGGCATGCGTGACGCTGAGGGAAGTGTGGGACACCCTGTGCGGCGGGTCTTTGGTTCATGACGACTCCCGTAAACGAACTGTGGGGGGTGAGTTGTCTTTTGACCACAGAGACACTCGCCGCGCCTCGTGGTCGCGGGAATGCTCCGGGTCTGACTTGTGGTCCTGCTCTGTTGACTGCTTTTTCGGCGTCGGCGTGGGGGGCTTTAGCTAATTTTCAGTATGCAATAAACGCCGCTGCATTGTGTTGAAAATCGGCAATCGTCAAACTTATCTAGCGGGGGGGTACGCGGAGGTGCCGTGCCCGCCGCATTCTGCGGCCCACTGGGGGGGGCGCCGTCCGCTGGAGCACGGCGCGTAAGATGCGGCCATGACTCCCCCACAGGATCTGCCGCCGCTGCCCCCCCCAGCCTAGGCCGCGTTCACTGCGCCGCATCCGGACGCCTCGCCGCTGACCGGGGCGCCGGGACTGCCGTTCATGCCCGAGCTGTCGCGGCTGCTGCCCACCCTGACCCTCGGCTTCGTGCTCGGCCTCGCTGCCGGGTACGTGGTCAAGGTGGTCGGCCGGATCGCGCTGCTGCTGATCGGCGTGGTGTTTATCGGCGTGCAGGTCATGGCGGCGAACCACATGGTCAGTGTGGACTGGGGCCGGGTGCAGCACGCGGCCGACCCCTACCCGGGCAACAACCTGCGTCCCTGGCTGGAAGCGGCCTGGAAGACGCTGGGGAGCAATTTGCCGTTCGGCGGTAGCTTCGCTGCCGGATTTCTCTTGAGCGTGCGCCGCTGAATCAGCGCACGGCTCACGGAAGGATCTTGCTGCGCTGATCGGCCAGCACGACCGTCTGTGATTTGGTGATCTCCTCCGCGCTGAGCAGACCGTCGCCGTTCGTGTCCGGCCCTGACTGCGCGGTATACGTCCCGCTCGGCAGGTAGACAGTCCACGTGCCGTCGCTGTACGCGGCCGGCTTGAAGACCTGGCCGCTCTTGGTCTCGGTGACGCGCACCAGGTAGGCCGTGGTGACGGTCGGCGTCGGCGTCGGCAGGCCGGTGACCGGCGTGGTGGTGGCGGCCAGTCCGAGGGCCGCACTGGCGTTGAGTACGCCCGCTCCGGTGTCGTCGTCGCGGCCCGCCACCCCGGCGTCGCTGGCCGTGGAGAGCAGCCGCAGCCTGGTGTCGTCGTTGCCGGTGGTCAGACCCTTGCTCAGCAGCAGCGCGGCCACGGCGCTGACTTCCGGGGTGGCGAACGACGTTCCCTGCTCGATGACGTAGCCGGTCTCTCCGGTGCTGGTGATGTAGCCGGTGGTGACCACGCCGTCCGAGGCCATCGTGCCGTTGTAAGCGGTCTTGACGTACCCTCCCGGCGCGCTTAGGCTGACGTGCGGCCCGAACCCGCTGTAGGGCGCCCTGACCCACGCGCGGTTCTGGTCGAGCGTCACGCTGCCGACCGCCACCGCGCCCGGACAGGAGGCCGGATACTCAGGGTCGTTGGTGCCTGAATTGCCGCTGGCGGCCACCACCAGAGCGCCCCTGGCGGTGGCGGCGCTCACCGCGTCGCACACGTAGGCCTTCTCGTCGGCACTCAGGTGGCTGCCCACGTTACCGAGCGACAGGTTGATGACCCTGGCCGGATGCGGATTGGTGTACGTCACGCTACCAACCGTGACCGGCTCTCCGGAGGCGTACCGCACCCCGAGCGTGATGTCGCTGATCTGACCGCCGTTGTCGCTGCCGAGCACGCGGATCGGCAGCACCTTGACCGGCGCGTTCAGGGTTCCCCCGGCGATGCCCTGGGCGTTGCTGTTCGCGGCGATCAGGCCGGTCACGCTGGTGCCGTGCGATCCGCCTCCCGGCGTGCCCGGATCGGTCGCGTCGGTGTCCACGCCGTCACCGTCGCCGTTGGCCGGGTCGGCGGTGAAGTCCATCGCGCCGTCGCCAGGACCGTACAGCCGCCCGGCGAGGTCCGGATGATCGAACCTCACGCCAGTGTCCACCACGGCGACGGTGACGGCGTTCTTGTAGGTTTCGGGCTTGTCGGCCTGCACCGCCGCGTACCCCATCAGCGTGTCCTGCCACTGGTAGCGCCCGAGGGGGTCGGTGGGCGTGAAGGTCGCGGGGCTCGCCTGGGCGTACAGCGTACGGTCGCGGATGACGCTCAGGACGCTTCGGTCGGCCCGCAGCCGGGTCATCGCGGCGTCCACGTCGTCCGCGTGAATCACTTCGACGTGGCGGCCCTCCGAGAAGCGTTGTGACTGCACACGCCTGCCAGGGCCGAGGCTCTGTGCGCTCAGGGCGCTGCGGGTCGTCACGATCAGGTTACCGGCGCGGTCATCCGTGGCGGCCCGGCCCACCGTTTGGGAAGCGAGCGACGCGGCAGGCATATTCACGACACTGACTTTGCCCTGGAGTTAGGTGAAGGCGGCCGTCAGCTGCACACCGTATTGCCCTTTGGGTCCGCTTATCACGAGGTGCGCGCTGGCACTCGCGCTGCTGGCGTCCGCTGGTACAGCGGCCAGCAGCGTGAGGTCGAACCGCAGCTCGGTGCCGCTCACCTGCGTCATGGTGGCCCAGGCGGGCAGCCCGGTGGCCGTCCACGAGCTGTCCGGAACCGTCACGCTGACGGCGCTGGCCGCCCCCGCGTTGACGGTGTTCTCACTGGGTCTCAGCGTCTGGTAGGTGCTGGAGGGTGTGCCTGTAGTGGCGCAGGCGCTCAGCAACAGGGTGAGGGTCAACGATCTGAGATACAGCAATTGGGGGGGTCTCATATACTTGCAGTCTAGTGAAGATCAGGCAGACATGCAGCAATCATGGTGCGGCGTATCAGAAATCGGACGCTGGTCAGCATCCGCTTTCTTGCCGCATCAAACGAGATGCCGAACTACACATGATCTCAGAGGCGCGGCCACTGCTGCCGGGCGCGTCCTACCGCAACCTGTTCAGGTCATCGCTCCGCACCGTTCACTCTCGGGTATGGTCTGGCAGCAGGGGCGCGGCGGCGAGCACGTCCACCGTGCCGGCGCGGTCCATGAAGAGTTCGCGCAGCGGTTCGGAGCGCGTGTGCGCCTCGTTGACCGGATAGATGGCCGTGCCGGGCAGTTCGGTGATGTCCTCAGTACGATGGACTGCCCCGTGGTGGCGAGCAGGGTGATCAGCGTGTCACGGTCGGCGGCGTAGTAGAGCAGCGCTCCCTGCGAACCCGGAACACGGAAATACTGCACCGTGTCGGCCAGCCGCTTGATGCGCTCCATCTCGGCCAACAGCAGCGCCTGGGCACGCAGCAGGTTCTGTCGGTAGCCGTGGGGAGTAAAGCTCTCGCGGTTGAACGGCCACAGCGCGTCCGTCATGACGCGGGTCTCTGGGGCGTCCTCGGTGCGTCCCGTTGCCGCGAAGGCGGCTCCCGCCCTGGCGAGTTCCCCTCGGGTGTGAGCGTCGTCGTGTTCTGTCGCTAAGTAGGGGACAGTTTGGCGGCGCAGGCGAGGAAGTGGCGAATGGAGAGTGTCTCAGTGGGGCTCCAGAGCAGATTGATCAGTGCCGCTTTTACTGTATCTAACCCATAGCGCACGATGGAAAGGGCGAGGCGTCCGTGAGCGAGCACCGGGATCGGTGCTCGTTCGTGTTCTGCCTCTCCGACCTCCCAGGCCCAGACAGAGGTCAGCGTGACGAGCGCCAGGAGAGTGCTCAACCGGTCAGGGTGCGTCAGGTGCGTGGCTTCCAGCTCAAAGCCGGACCCCTTCCAGAATTTAAGAAGACATTCGATGGTCCAGCGCCGGGAATAGGCTTCAAATGCGTGCTGGCCGTGCTCTAGCGTCGCCACATACAGCAGATGGCCATGCGCATCTCGCACGGCACACACGCGGAGTGGCACGCCGTACACCACCAGCGGCCGGTACCACCACCGGACCTCACCAATTGGAATGCCTTTAAACAGCGCCCAGATGGGCATCCCGCCCACCTTGGTGTTGGCTTTCAACCGAATACACGGCGCGACCTTCTCCTTGTTGAGGAACTTGAACCACTTCTTTCCGATGAATTCGCGGTCTCCCAGGAGACCCGCGATCCGCTTGGCTGGCAAGACCAACAATACACGCTCCAGGAGGGCATTGCGCACGGCTGAGCTACTGCTGCCCCCGTGGGGCAGCAGTGTCCACATCAGTGGTAGAGCCTGTCCATTCAGGATCACGGCGACCAACAGGATATTGATTTCGGTTTTGCCCAGACGCCAGTTTGTCCGGTCGATGACCAGCCACAACCGTTCGTTGGGATGAGCGAAACTCAGGACGAACCTTGCCAGCACGTCCTCTGACAACCGGATGTTCTTGAAGAAGCGGTGGAGCTGCTTGACCTTGCTGCGCTGCAGGGCCTTCCCCGGCAGTTGGGCGGCCAGCTTGGTGAGTCGCACATCCTCGCGCTGAATCAGCGCGAGAATCAAGGCAGCGAGGAGGGCCAGGCTCGGGGCCCGCAGGCCCCAGGGGTGTTTGGCGAGATAGGCGAGAACGGTAGAATGGGGCGAGCAGCTCGGGGGTGTTTTCATAGACAGAAACACCATCCCAGAGCTGCTCTAGCCTTTTATCCCACTCCAAACTGTCCTCTACTCAGCTTTTATCCCACTCTAAACTGTCCTCTACTCAGGGTGAAAGTAGAAGACACGCTTCAAACTATCATTTGAATTCCTATTCACCTTGATACTTTTTCGCAAACATCCAATTTTACATTTTTTAAGCATTTATTAGCGCTAAAGGATTTATACATCCGCTTTCGAAACATCTATGATAATAGTACAAAAGGCACTCTCCGTATGAGCATATTTTTTCTGAACTGTCACTCCATACCTCGAAGTCTGTTTTTTATCTGGATCAGTGAATTCAAGACCTTCTACGCACAAAACTCGATGAAGTTCTTCATTTCCACCTTCACTTGTTGCCTTTTCCCACAATTTGCGAACCAATTGCGGCAAAGTGTCTAGACGTGATTCTTCTACACCTTTAAGAGCTTCAATAAGCTGATAGTAAAACGAACGATAGAATATTACTTTAGCTAACTTATCAATTCCTCCTCTTGGCATAATTACAGTGCAGGCCTCCCCTACAAGTTTTAAATCTAAAGGAACTCCGCCAGCACTCGGTCCATGCATCATAAATTGAACAGTAGCAGGGGCATTGAAGCCAATTGTTGGCGCCACTTCTAAACCAACCCTACCTATGTGATTTAAGGCTTTCTTTTGAAGATCTTGAGCATATTGAGATTTTAACGTCCCAATATACTTATAATCTGAGCCTTCAACAGGTGGTTTTAATTCTTTGAATTCAATTTTTCCGAATTGCCACTCAATATTTCTAATCTCCCCTGATTCTAGTACCACTAGATCAGAGACGTCACTAGTAGGCTTATCAAGTTTAAGAAGCCTTCCTCTCACCGTCAGAGGAATGGGCTGATTACACGATCCATCTGACCGTAAAGCAAGGTCACAATCAGCAGTAAGCACCGCACGAAGTTCTGTTGTACCGCGAAGCATGTATACATCTCCTAATCTGTACTGGTTACTTGCATCGTGCCTTTTACTAAATCTTGCGTTGTGAAACATCCTTGCTATACGCACTGTTGCACCGTCATAGGCTCCAGATACCTGTTCAGATGGATGGTTGGACTGAAGATCATCCAAAGGTCCAAAGACAGCTGCCCCGCCCACTGAGTTCTCAATAGCGCTATCCAGTGACTCTGTTAACAACCACCGAAAATATTCGCTGAGACGCTCATTTTCAGGTTTTAATCTAAATCGGAGCAAATAAGCGAAATCTTTGAGATCTAACTCTTCAACTTGCGCAAATAAATCCTCTACAGCCTTGCTGACATGCCCCTTCCAAACTTGCAAACCATTATCAAGGTGTGATCCAAAATCATGCGCTTGACAGATATCCAGCAAGACATCAATCGTTCTAGGCTCAATTTTAACCTGATTTCCATCAAGTGTTATCCCCTGCTTAGGCAAAAAGCCAAAACGCCATGAATTTACACGGCCTTGAGGCATCTTGTCATTTTCCTTCAACGCTCTATTTACTTGTGCACGGAAACTATCAATTTTTGGTGCATCGCCAGAATTATTTGTTAGATCCTTGCTGGACATTAAAAGGACGGAGGGTCGCGCCAGTTCCCTAGTGCCGCTGGTGGATGTTTTAAAAATATTCTCCAAAACCTGTCTGGAGTTTGAAACATCCTTAGTGCTGCCTTCCCCGTCAGAAGGATCTACTTCAGCGCTCAAGTAATAGTCTAGAAGAACCAATTGGGGTTCAAAAATTGAAAATTGTTTTATAGGTTCATCGTTCTTTCCAACATAACGTACATCGACCAGACCTTTCATTAGGTCAAGAAGCTTCATCAGTGGTAGGATTGCTTTTACAGCTCCAAGTTTACCATTTAACATCTGCGGAGAGTCTACACTCAGTAAATCAGGCTCACTTATAGCTGAAATTAGCATCATTTCATATACAAGTTTAATAATTTTTAAAACTAACTCGCTATCATACGAGCTTCCGTAGATTTCTACTTTAACCTCGGATATCATTTCTTCCGTTATGCCTTTCGATTTCAATTCTCCTAATACGCTACTTTTTCCGATGTAATCAATAATTTCGGCAGCAAGATCATTGTCTAGAGGGGGAGGATCAAAAACATCATCAACTACCAGTATTCGATTGATTTTATTTTGCTCTATAGCAGTTTTAAGTCTTTCAATCATCATTCGAAGCCCCAAAAATCATAGTGAATGTATTTGACCTGCCAGCACGTATTTCTGTAGCATTCCGGTCCAAAAATATAGACCATCCATGATACTCAGCTAACTCTCTTGAAATATATAGCCCTAGCCCACGCCCCCTGTTTGGTGGTTTCGTTGTTACGAAAGGTTCAAATATGAGCTCCGAACGATCTATATCCACACCCGGTCCGTTGTCAGAAATAGACAGTCGGCGTTGCATCTTATCTAATGTGATGGTTAGGTAAGGGTTAAAATTTTCTTCGTATTGCTCCTGATGTTTCAACCAATAAACTGCATTACTAATTAGGTTTTCAACTATTTGTATCAGCATACCTTTCACTGCTTTCACTTTCCATGCATCAAAATGGGAAGACTTCACAATTTTTACATTGATGTTGTGCCGTGAAAATTCATTACTGTGCGCATCGACTGCATCACGCACTACATCGATAATTTCAACATCAGATTTGACTTGCCGTTTCGCCCCAGTTAATTCGTCAAAAGCCGCCACACGTTTACTAAGCGTAGTTAATTGTTGATTCAAGCTGCGTACTAGAGATTCAGAATCATTTTGCCGATTTCTATTTAGTTCAGCAAGTGTAAATTCCACGGTCCGATGCATCTCATGGAATACCAGCTCAGTCATCAACCCTACTCCCGCCATATACACGAATTTCTCTCTCTCAGATGCCGCTTCTTTCAGAACACGATCCAGCCGATCATGTAGTTCTCTGGCATCCATAGTCAAAGCATCTACCTGCTTAACCAGTTGTTGAACCAATTCTTCCTCCCGCCCATTTAACACATTTTCAAGCCGTTCCAAAGTCAAGACAATACGATCACGAGATTTAGCGAGGTGATCTGCTTGCTCCAGGGCCAGTCGCTTGTTAAGCTGCTCCGTTTTATCCAATCGATTGATAAGCCCCCGCATTTCGGAATGAATGGCCCACTTTAAAATTCTGGTTAGCGCATCAGCTGCATCTGAACGAAGTAATCCTTCACGGTTAGTTTGTTCACTGAGATATTCATGTGAGGCACTGACGCTAACGCGTCCAATTACTTGCTGTCTATTTAACTTAAAGCCGGATGTGCCGAAAGCAGCAGTATCTAGACCTAGCCAGTCATCATCAGGATCACCATATGGCAGAATACGGAAACCGTGACGATACAACATTGGTCCGCCAGACCATTTAGCAATTTTATCTCGAGATTCTTGCTTTTTTTGCGTGAGACCATCAATTCCTTCGATTATGCCACGGTTATACCAGTAAATCTGGGCCTCGAAATCACCTAATCTATTAAGTGCGGCGCTTGTTAACGGCAGCAAGCGAGTCGCCGCCTTTCCCTTCTTACCCCGTACTCCAGCCTCTTCTTGCACTACAGACATAATCTCGGCCTCTCGGAGATCAATATTTACGCTGCCATTTCGTAATTTGTAATTAACCTCTCCCTTAAGGTGCAGACCTTCCTTGGCTGTAAATTTAAGGCTGAGCACGGCATGGGCGCCATCTAACAACAATTTATCGATGGACTCTATCAAAGTTTTGCGTCCATTGTAACTAATTTCAATAAGACGATTTGCCAATCCAGGAACAAATGGGTCAATCATGCGAGCAACACGACCTTCCAAAAGGTCTGCAAATCGTGCTGGATCCCATTCTGTATTAAGTCCTGAAACAACGATTGTTGTCCCTTGTTCTGTCTGATCTTCTTTTCGCGGGCCTATTATAGGAACGATATTCACATCTGAAGCATCGCGGTCATTCTCATGCGTGAAAATTGTCCAATCAATATCGAGTATATTCCAGTGGGAAGAATTAGCCGTCGTTGTCTTTACAGTTAACCGATCTCCTAGGCGCATTGCAGAAAGTCGGCCTACTCCCTTGTCACCTAAATATCTTGCACCGTTTTCGTTTGCCGAACGGCGCGATCTAGTTCCAATTCTGAGGAAGATATCTCTTAAGTCAGTAAGTGTCATTCCATGCCCACGGTCGATGACTTTGAGCCAATTCTCTTTTTCGTATGCTTCGAGCATCTTCTTTTCGAATTCATTTCCAGATTCAGCAGCTTTCTTCAAAGCGTCTATGAAACGAGCGCTAGCATCAGCAGGTGCACTCGGCAACACAGAGCTAATCAGATAATCGCAAACGGAAGAGTATGATTTTCCATCTTCAAGCATTTGTTGTGCCGTATTCACTCTCGACCTGGTCAGAATGACTTGAACTAAAACTCTTATGCGCTGTGGCTCTCCAAGGAGACCTACCTGCGCGTCGAAAGCGTTTTTGATCAACTCGTATAGAGCAACATCATCGGAGCTAATCAGCTCCTTACCTAATTCCAATAAGGTCCGTGCAGCAAATGTAAAACCCATGCTCACCACCATATACCTTTAACCCTACCCAGATGGCAACACATAGCTGGAGAACAGTATCAGTGATATTGCAAGACTCCTGTGGAGGATCAATTCGGTCTGGCCCGGTATTCTTCAAATCGAGTGGGTGAGCGATATCCCAGGCTCGAATGGCGTCGCTCACGGTTGTAGAACACCTCAATCCACTCGAAAACCAAATTACACGTGTCAGTGCGGTTCCCCTGTGCCTTGTGGAGATTGAGTTCCATCTTGAGGGTGGCAAAGAAGCTTTCCACCCTAGCGTTGTCCCAGCATTCCCCTTTTCTACTCATGCTTTGGAGCGCCTGGAGGCGCTCCAAGGCTTGTCGATACTCGCCACTGGCGTATTGCACCCCCTAGTCCGAGTGATGGAGAATTCCCTGTCCAGGACGCCGGACTCGCTGGGCCATCGTCAGGGCAGTTACGACCAGTTCGGTATGAAGCGTCTTGCGCATGGCCCAACCGACGATCTTCCTGGAGAACAGATCCATCACCACCGCCAGGTAGATCCAACCCTCGGACACGGGTAAATACGTGATATCTATCACCCATTTCTGGTTCGGCCGGTCTGCAGTGAAGTCGCGGCCCAGCAGGTTCTCGGCCACAGGATGCCGGTGTTTTGAGTTGGTGGTGGTGCGGAACTTCTGCTTACAGCGCACCTTGAGCCCGGCCGCCTTCATCAGCCGGGTGATCCGCGCCCGACTGACCTGCATCCCTTCATCCGCGAGAACGGCCTGAACACGCGGGGCACCATAGATGCCCCGACTCTCCTGATGAATCTTCTGGATTGACACCGTGAGCGCTGCGTCCGCCTGGACGTAACGGTTCTCTGGCCTTCTCCACCACGCAAAATGGCCACTGACCCCGACGTTCAGCGTCTTGTATATCAACTCGATCGGGTATTCATGACGATGCTGCTCGACAAACTGGTAGATCAGTTTTCTTTGGCGAAGAAGCGAGCAAGCGCCTGCTGGGCGCTGTTCTGCTCAAGACAGGCCAGTGCTTTTTTCAGGATATCGCGTTCCTGACGGGTAATTTCAAGTTCTCGCTCGAGCTTCTTAACCCGCGCTTCCTGCTCACTGAGCGCTACGACCCCACGTCCGGTGAACTGGAGGCGGCGGGCCGCCCCCCGCTGCTCGTATTGCTGCTTCCAACGCACCACCAGGTAGGGAGGGATCCCCAGGTTCTGGGCGATTTCAGCACAGCTCTTCTGGCTGCTGATCACCAGACGGACCGCCTCTTCCTTGAACTCGGCGGTGTACTCGTGTTTACTGGCAGTCATGTCAGTCTCCATTGTCGATCAGACTGAACTCCTCCTCTACAACACCGTAGCAAGATCATGCTGAAGGATGAAGCGAGCGGTCTGTTCCTGCTGAGTCGTCCAGTTGAAACGGACGAAGCGCTTCAGACGTTGGTAGACCGTCTCCCCGGTACCAGGGAGACGAACACAGGTGACGAGCCTCGCCAGGCAAACGGTACGCTGTTCAATGAGGACTAAAATCAGGGCAGCGAAGACCGTGAGGCGGCGAGGGTCGAGTGGAAATGCGGCTTCGAGGTGAACGCGCAGGGTATCCTGCGGGAGTCGGCTCCTAGTGTTCTTCATCGCAGAAAACACTGTACAGGAGCCGACTTCTGCTGCTCACTCCCTACTTTTGACCCATAGAGAGGAGCGGGTCTCCACCTTGCTGAGCGTAGTCGCAATTGCCTTCATATGGTCGTGCGTGACAGGCGTAATGCAGGCGACCAAACAACCGACTCCATTGAAAAAACACGGACACCGCTTGGTATCCGTGTTTCGTCTAGGACTCGACCATCTTCAAAACCTGCTGGCCCACCCTTCGCCCACGTCCTGGCGCGAGCTGGCCGACCTCGTGCCACGTTTTAAGGGGTAGTCAGGATCTGACTACCCCTTAAAACACGCAGACTGATGGAGCATGCTGACAGGTAACGCCGCGTGGCCACGTCAACGGGTGTTTCCCGCAGGGTCGTGCCGGGCCGTGCATGAGTCAGCTCCGTCCTGCAGGCCTGTCTTTCCCCCATGTTTACAATCCCGCCGAATTACCGGGAGCGTTCCAGATGTGGCGCCTTCAGGTGAGGTGGGCGCTCACCTCGAACTGGTCGCCGGTGCAACACAATTCTACCCATGGTTCGCTGTCTTTATATGTCACCAGCATCAGCTGCTGGCCTTTGTTTTCCCGCTCGTCCCACGCTTCGTCCGGCCATCCCCAACACCAGCCCCCCATCTGCGCGGCCGGCGGCTCCTCTGACCACATCGGATGATCTGCCCGCAACGCCTGATCCAGGTCCTGCACAACGGACCCCTTTGGCTGCGGCAGTTCACTGACGCGTTGCAGTTCTTCCACCGGCAGCTGCACCTCACCCGCCATCCACTACTGCACGTCCAACGGGCTGTGCCGGAACAGCGCGTCGAGGTGAGGGCGCATCCGCGTGGCCTGCCCGTAGAGTGCTCGCCCCTCGTCTGCGTGGAGGACGACGGACGGATCGTGCAGCACCAAGTACCGGTCGTCTCCCTGATGGTGATAGATGCTGAGGCAGCCGGGGAGGGCCTGCGGGAGGATAGAGGCGTCGACGCTGATGACATGCGCGTAGAAGGACCCGTCCTCCAGTTCGTCCTCGTCCGTGACGACTAGGTGTACGGGGAGCGGCACGCTTGGGGTTCCTCCCCAGGCGGCCAATGGGGCACCCGTACCCTTGAAGTGCAGGAGCAGCACTGGGCGTGCGAGCTGCTCCGCGACGTGCAGGACTCGTTCTGAAAAGGCTGGGGGGGACATTCGCCAAGCCTAGTGTGCCTGCGGCTCCGAGCGTCGCTTTCGGGGAGGCTTGCAAGGTATCGTGTGGTGGTCAGCCCTGATGTTCTCTGCACTGAAAACACCGTGTGGAAGCCAAATTCTAACCCCACCGCGTTTTGAGGAGTAGTCAGGGTATAGTCTCCGCAATCGATGAAATGGAGCCTAGATTTTCAACTACTTCCGATATTTCACTTGGTGTTGCAAAAGGTACTTGGGCATAAATAACACCCATCTCACCATCAAGTTTGGCTAACAGATGACCACGACCAAGCAGCCGGTCTGCCCCTTTCTCACCCAATGCTATTTCGGAGGTTCCTTCCGAGTCGACCCTCAAAATCAAGCGGTTTCCAAGGTTTGCACGAAGCTGCATAGGCATGACGCTTGCTTCAGGGCGCTGAGCGGCAAACACTAGGTAAATGCCTGCGGCTCTAGCTTTCACTCCAAGCCGTCCCACAGCGGCTGTGACTTGTGATTTATAGTCGTCAACCAGCATCCACTCCGCAAATTCATCGTGAATCAGCCACAGCACCGGCATTCGTTCTTCCAGATTTACCTTGGCGTTGTAACCTGTCAAATTTGCTACGCGGACTGCTTTGAAGCGTATGTACCTGGCGTCCATTTCAGCAACCAGTTCCTCGATCCGGATCAATGCTTTGTCTTGTTGATCGATGATGCCGCCGTCTAGATGAGGAAGGTCCTCGAAGGCGAAGTAGTCCACTCCTTGCTTTGGATCGATCAGTGTGATTCGGGCAAGCTGCGGAGTATTGGTAGCAGCGATGCTAAGAATGATGTTCTGCATCAGCACCGACTTGCCACTGCCGGTCGAACCTGCAATCAGCGTGTGTGGGGCGTGTTCCTGACCGGGTGAAAGCAGCAGAAGGCTGCCATCTGTTTCCCGCACACCGATGAGCAGAGTCTGATTGCCGGCACTCGAATCTGGACTCCATCGCTTCCAGAGGGAACGCAACGGCACACTCTGACGCTTTTCGCGGGCCACCGCGATCACGACTGCGCCGGGTTGCGGCTGCACACCGATCACAAACAGCCCGTAGGTCGTCAAAAACTCTCCGCGGCGCTTGAGAGCTTGCTCCACGGTCAACTGCGCACTCCCCTGGAACTTCAGCAGGGCCGCGTTGGGCGTGAGCGTACTGCTCAACAGCTTGGCCTGCAGGTTGAATTGTTGTAGCGCCAGACGGGTGGTCATGGCGACCTTATCGAGCCATTCGAGCGCCTCAGGCGTTTCTTCCAAGGTGCTGGAAGCTTCCTGAACCCAGGCGCCGATGGACGGGTAGGCCCATGTGCGCTTCTCGGACGGCTCATTCGCGACTTGAGTTTGAGGTGGGGGCGGGATCACTGGCACTTTCGGCTCAGCGGTCCCCTCAACCGCTTCCTGTACGACTGGCTCCGCGACAGGCGGTGGTGGTTTCTTCTGAGCCTTGTCGGACCGCCAGGGGAGGCCATGGCCACCGGTGCCGCTAGCACTCTCGCGGTGGGACACTGGGCTCTGCTGCTGCGCATAAGCGCGGACCAACCCCTTTACATCGTCCAGGCTGAAGATCTCCTGCAGCGAGATGAGATCACCCGCCTGAGACACTGGGGCTGCTCCAGAGACCACCGGCTCACTTGCCGGTCCACTGACGAACACATGTGAATACCCTCGGAGGATGATGGGGCATTCACCTTCACGCACTGCTCGTGCCCACTCTGCCAAGTCGAGCCAAGTGTTGCTGCCGGACCGCACTCCATCGACCAGTAGGTCGGCGATGCGGCTCAGCCATACCTCGCGATCCATGCGCGGAGCCGCGTCGACGACCGCACCGCTGATCCGTTTCAGGGTATCCGCCAGTTGCTTGGCACTTTCCTTCCGTTTGCTGACCAGTCCGGAAGCGTCGATGTACTTGGCCTCCGTCACGATCACCACAAGTTCTTTGCCACCAGAGGCGTTCACCCTCGGGCAGAGCGCCAGTAGGTCCGCGATCTGCTCCTCACGCTGGCCCAGCCAGGTCGCATAGTCGTCCAGGAAGTACCAGCCGATAGGCGCCTCTGGGCCGAGCTCATGCCTAATGAGATACCGGCTGAGCACCAAGCCCATCAGCTCACTGGCACTTCGACCGCGTTTCGCGGCACGCAAGACAATGTCACCACTGACCTCATTGGCGTCGTCCACAAACCGGCGCGTCAGGTCCTGGAGCTCCTCGTTAGGAATTTCCAAGTTCAGATCATGCAACCGGCGACGCACCATGCTCTTGAGCAAACCCAGCGGCGCGGTCGAGGAGATTACCAGGCTTCTGCCGGTTGTCCCGGTCCGCTTGTACCGAATGATCTGAACACCCTGCTCGGAGAGCTGCCGCCGGTCCAGCAGCTCGTCGTAGTTAGCGACCCAGGATCCCAGGTTGTGTGTCTCTTCCAAAATACGGGAGGCTTCCGGGTCGCGGAAGTCCAATTGACGCGCAGGGAGGTATCGCGTGTCTTCGGGGGCGTTCCATTGTCCCGTGAGAAACGACGCGACCGCGGTGAGGTAAGCCCAACCGTCCCGTGTCTGTACCGGGCACGTGAGGTACACCACACTTTTCATATCGGCAGGAGCCATCGGGCGACGACGCGACCATTGCGCGGGGTTGAGGGCCTCTGGATGGGCCGCGCGGCCGCTGACTGGATACCAGGCAAGCTGGGCATGCCTGGCAATGACATCTTGAAGAAAGACAATGTCTTCGGGACGGCCATCTTTTGGATCTGCAGGAGGCGCCTGATCGGCCATGATGCCGATCCGTAGGCGGGCCATGAAGTCCCGGGTCGCCTCGCTGGAGACGTAGGCGTCCTGGTGGTCGTTAGTGTTCTCGACGATCTGCTCGTAGAGGGTTCGCAGCCGTTTCGGGTCGCGGTGCCGCAAGATCACCTGGCAACGGGCGTCCGCTTCGTCCTGATTGAGGGCGCTCAGTTTTCCGACCACAGCTGTGGGTAGGCGAGCACTGTCACAGTTGTAGAGAACTACGGAGAGGTTGTTTCGTTCATGCGGCTGCAGCGTCAGGTAACGCCCCACCAGTTCCTTGACGCGTTCGGCTCCTTCTGCTGGGTTGTCATTGGTTTCATCCCGGCCTTGCTCGCCCACCAGGGGGGACTCATGCAAGGTGTAATCGCCCAGGGTATCCGTCAGGCTGGCCAAGGCCGGCTGTTCACGCTGGAATACCAGGGTGACTTCAGGGCTGAAGGGATGCGCCAGTTCTTCCTGCTTGTCCCGGAAAAAGAGCCGCGTGTCCCCAATGGCGGTGGTGGTCGGGCTGAGCAGCTGACGCACCACGCCGCTGAACCGGCGAGCCTTGCGCCCAAGGCTGACCAGCCGGAGCGGATGCCAGGGGGCAACGATGGCGGTGAGCCGCCCACCGCGCACCGGAACGGTACCCAGGGCCAACAGCGGTCGCAGCAGGAGGCTGCGGTTGCGGTCTCCTGGCGCCTGTGTACAGATGCCTTCGATCAGGTCGGCGTAGGCCTCCGCCTGCTTCTCCAGCAGGGGGCTGGACAGGCCAACCTCGGCGAACGCGCGAACAGCTGCACTATAGGCAGACTGAAAGTCGTTGAACAACGCGGTGACGCAGGTCGCGGTGGTTTCGGTAATCCAGCCCCGCTCCTTAGACTCCACCAGGTTTTTCTGCCACTTCAAGCTCAGGTCACGGTCGGTCAGGTATTTGCTGACCAGTGATCCCCGCTGATATCCGAAGCTGGCGACCAGGGTCTTCACATCTCGCAAATCCACACTCTGCGAGCGGCCCTTGCTGCTGGTCGGCTCCCGGTCCGCCTGGCATTCCTGAAAGGGATGCAGGATCAGCCGGCTCCAGTCGTTCGGCAGCTCCGATTGGATGGCCAGCGGATTGTACAGCCAGATGAAGCGGTTCTGGTACGGTTCTATCGCGCCGTTGAAGGTCGTAACTTCGAGGTGCAGAGTGAATTTGATCTGCAGCGCGGTCTTCTTTTCGGACTTGTTGGCGTCCTCACGTCGACCCTTCCATTCCTGCACCAGGCGGTCAAAGTCCATCAGCGAGCCGGTGTCCCACTCGACATCCTGACCTAACAGGCCCGGCAGACCCCTATAGCGCATGACGAAGAACAGTCCGGCGTCCCGGTTCAATTCCTTCAGGTCACGCTTGCTGCGTTTGTCTGCCGTGATCCTGAGCCTGCGGGAGCGCACGGGCACCCCACCGGTCTCCCAGTCGAACGTTTCCAAAGCCGCCATGAACCCGGCGAGGAAATCTGTGGTCTCCTTGGGATTTCCATACACAAACTTTTCCCAATAGGACTTCAGTTTACGGTCCTCCCGCAACTCGTCTCTATGGCGTTCGTAAAATTTGACGTCGTCTTCCTCTGCCTGGGTAGTGCGGCGTTCCTGCAGCCGATTCAGGTACTCACGTTCATCCCGATTGATCTGATCAGGGTCTCCATCGTCGTAGAACGTCAGCGTCGAGACAGCTAGGTTAAACTTCTGGCGTTGCAGTCCATCGAAGAGTGGTTTGATTTCTTCCCACTCGCATTCCGCCAGCGCATCGGAGACAGTGGTCCAACCGGCATCGGCTTCCAGAAATCTCTCGATCAGGGAATGATGTTCTTCAGGAATATCCTCCGACACCCTAGCGAAGGCGGCACGGAGTTCCTCGTCGTTCAACTGGGTGCCATCAGGCTTGCGTTTGCTGAGATAGCAAGCGCTCTTCTCGTAGGTCGAGGTATAGACCTTCTTGTACTTGGCGGTGCGGCCACGCAGCTTCTCCGGCACCTCGTTGAAAGCGTAGGTCCGCTTGGGCATCAGCAGCGCCGGCAGCGCCGCACCCAGCGCTTCAATCAGCAGACCGTTGTCCAATACCTGCTCCCGGATGCGCAGGACATAGTCCGCATACCGGTCCAGCGAGACGAACCGCAAATCCTGCAAGGCATTCAGGGCGGTCTCCCACCAACGCCTCTGGTCATCCGTGATGGGGACTCCCCCACTGGCGACGCTGACCCACAGGTCCGGTCTGCCCAACAGGTCCGGTGCACCCACGGCGCTGAGGTCCCGCAGCGATTGCTCCTCGTCATCGCCCACATTCGCCAGGAGCAACGCAGGCTTCTTCACTGCTGCATTTCTGAAGTACGTGGCACGCTGTTCCGTCAGAATGTCCTCTGGCAGGTTCTGCTGACCGACATACCAGCGAGGCAGACGGATTTCGAACTTGCTTGCTAGCTCGGGATCATGGAGGATGGCCCGGGCAATCGCGGCGGTCTGGGAGGCGGATAGACGATCAATGATGAAGCGGGCCGTGCCGTCGCCGGTGTCATCCACCCGTTCGTGAAGGAAGTAGCTGGCGACCCGCCCGATCAGGCGGTCGCGCGTCAGGGGTGGCAAAGCGTGCGTCATGCGGACACCTGTTCCATGGCGGGAGCGGTGACGTAGGGGTTGATGATGTAGGCGCAGGCATCCGAAAGTCGCCGTACCAGGCCCAGACTGGCTAGGCGCTCCTCGAGACGGCGAGCGTTTGCCTGAAAGGCCTTCTGGTCGAACTCCACATCTTCTAGAGCCAGTTTCGCCTGCTGATCCCCGATGACCAAACCGTACCGGTCGTACAGGGTTTGCAGAAATTCACCGTATTCCATTCTCTGCGTCACTGTCGCGATCAGAAGCGTCTTGATCAAATCATCCGTTGGGGCGTATCGGAAACGATTGGTGCCTCGTCTGGAGACCAGACCGATGTCACGACCCAGGGTGCGGTGAAACTGCCCAAGGTGTTGCTGATGCCGGATGCGGGCCTCGCTACGTAGAGCGGCCAACAGATTCTCCGGTTCATTGGAGCCGTTATAGTTCTCGCCCCAGTTAAGCTGGTTCTTCAGCAACTCCAGGCAGTTGCTGTAGGCGTCAGATGGTACCTGAAGTGCGGCCAGCCAAGACGGGACCTGTCCGATGCGTGTCACCGTCCGTTCGATCGCCATGGTGGAAAGCGCATCGTTGCTCCCGTAACTCTGCAGCGCGAGTTCTCGCACCAGGGTCTTCTTGGGCGTGATGATCTCGCACACCATCGTCAAGGGCCGTTCATGGTCATTCGGGTGAGCCCAGGCCCGAGCGATGCCCAGGAAGTAGCGCACTAAATGCAGACCGCCCAGCGTTACCAGATGCGGGTAGGTATCAAATTCAGGAAGTTGTGACTCACACACGGCCAGCCAGTCGCGTGCGAGTGCATCGAAGACCGGGTGGGCGGCGTAGGGTAAGTAGCTGCTGCCGCGTTCATCTCTCTTAGCGGCTTCTTCTCCAGGAGGCTGCAATTTTGAGACCAGGCGATCCCAGCGGTTCGTGGGGCTCACCATTCGCTCGATTACCGGCTTAAGCGCCTCGCGGTATTTGGAGCGGGCCAGCATTAAATAGAGCAGCTCCCCGGTGCGTCCGAAATTGATGTACTCACGGCTGGGTGCTCCTCCCCCAGGTTTGATGTTCAAATCTTCGTAAATGGCGTGGGGTCCGAACGGAAAAAGAAACCGTGAAGACCAGCGTTTGTTCGATCCACGCTCGACGGTGCTGGACCGCATCAAGTTCAGCACCCGTGAGAAGTCCTCGAACGTTGGAAAGCGCCTCTCAAGGTAAGTGAAATCCTGGCGATTTGCGAAGCCCAAGGCGTTCTGATTCATGTACTCCAACCACACCTTCCACCTACGGGAGTCGCTGGTTTCCTGTTCGGCCAGTCGCATGGCCTCGTCGCTGTTGAACATAATGTTCCGCAGGTGAAGGCGCTGGGCGGGTCTGAACGGCAGGGGGTAGGGCGCGCTGTCTTTCAGCGTATTATGGTCCGCCTGAAGGCCCTCAGCGACGCTCAAGAATTCTATAAAGACCAACCAAGCGCTCTGGGAATCGTACAGGCGGTGCCCCCAAATGTGTTCATCCAGCCAGGGAGTATTTTTCCGGTGATCCGTCTGAGGATTGATGGTTTCAAGCGCTCGGTAGCCTATCAGCGACGCTGGGGTGTTGAGCAGATCGCGGTGCGCACCATCAGACATCGCGCACCTCCAGGTACGAGACAGACGCTTTGCCATTCTCGTCGACATCCAGCAACTGAAAATACAGATCGCTTTCGAAGGTGTTGCCCGTGCGGGCTCTCCGGCGCTCCAGCAGGCCCAGCAATCGGGACTTGAAGGCCAAGATGTCCTCGTAACACTCCTTGCTAAAGCTGCTCGGCAAGGCACCGTCCGCTACGCGCACCAGGAACTCGTAGCGGGTCAGGTGGAGTGGCAGCACCGCGACCAGATCATCATCACGGCCCATCTGCACCCTCAAGACAGGGAACGGAGCCTTGTAATGAATATCCACCCGTTCGTCTCCTCGCGGCATCACCGAGACGCGGTCTTCCAGCAGCTGGCTCACCCGGCCAAATGACGCTTTGGGATCGGTGGCCAGCAGCAGTTCCCGGTCATCGACGACCAACCGCCCGGTGAAGACCCGGTTCAAGCCCCGAACAAGGCGCGCTACCACATGACGCTCGACCGACTGACCGATGGTCAAGGGCACGATGATCCTAGCCAGATACTCCCCGGCGAACTGGAAGACCGTCAATTCCCACAAGCGCATTTCCTCCTCGTCCTCCTCAGCGATCTTGAAAAACAGTCCTTGGCGCTGTGCAATCAACTGTCGCAGGAATTCCGTCCCGCGCTCCTCCTCTTCCTCACCACCTTCGACGTACTCCCGCTGTGCCGCTTTGAAGGAGGGTGTCGCCCCATAGAAGGTATCGCTGGTCATGTACCGATCGAAGTAGGGCCGGAGGTTGTCTTCCTCTGCCCCGTAGATCAACAAGTTGTCGAGCCGGTTCGCTGTTTCCTGACCGATACCAAAACGCTCCAGGGCCACGTAGATCGATATGCCTTCGCGAAGGGCGGGAGTGAGATTGCCGCCGAACACGTTGCGGTACAGGTTGGCACCGGCTGTTTTTCCGTCCCTGATAAGGCCAGGAACATCTTTGGGCATCATCAGCCGCTCCTTGGCATCCGGATGACCTAGGATGGCGTTCGAGAGGAGCAGCATGATCTGACGGATAGGAATATGAACTCCGCAGTAGTCGCAAAGGGTCAGCAGGGCTTCCAGTCGGCGCTGAACCAGCTCCCTACGCAGCAGATCCACATTATGCCGAATAGGGCACTCCGGGCCATAGAACTCACCGGAGGCTGCCTTCAGCGCCTCACAGGCTGCCCAGCCACCATGCTGGAGCAGGGCCTCCATGGCCAGACGCAGCAGCGCGCCTGAACCCCAGCGGCTGAGATTGAATAGCCGCAACGGTACGCCCTCCCGAAATTTCTGATCTTCCACCAGCAGCTCTTCCAGCAGGTTCCGCGTTCTTCCGACGGCTTGGGTCGGTTCGGGGAGAGTATTCCATGCCTCGACCAGCTGGCCATCGTTGGCAGCGATCAAGAAGACATCCTCCCCATCAGAAGAGTGGAACAGCGATTCGCAGAAGCGGATCAGCAAGGAGGCCCGGTCCTGCGGCCAGGCTTGTCCCTTATGCGGCACCCAGGCGCTCAGATCCCGGACCACATGCAGCGTCCGGGTACGCGGCTCACCGTGTTCGTCATTAAACAGCACTGTCGTTTTCAGGTAGGGGTCGTCGCTGCCCCACGAACCAGAGTCGGCATTCAACTCTTCCCACACCTGACGGCAGAGGTGCGTCTTCCCGTCTCCGGCCGTGCCAGTTAAGATCACCGAGACGGGGTCGGCCGCTTGTATGCAAGCCAGCACTTCTTCTCTGGCCGGATGAAGAAAAGTGATGAGATCAACCTTGAGACGCTTTGAAGCCGAGCGGATGTGCTCATCGTACATGTTTTCGTTTTTCGGGACGGGACCGTAGCTGCGGAGGAACTTAATCCAATTTTCGGGTGTGTTGCGGCCGTCCATATTCAGCGCTCCTGTCAGATTGAACAGATGTAGCAGCCGTCACGCTCGGCAGTGTCATCTTCATCGACGTACCCTCCCAGCGTTTCAACCAGGGGGCGGTTCTTGCGGTTGGCCTTCTTTTTTGCCTGCTTGGTTTCCCAGTCGTCGATGATCTGCTGCATCCGTTCCGGCTGCTCCAGTTGCTCCAAGGTCTCGCGTTCCGACCAGGTGAAGCCATTGGTCTTCTGCAGGCTGATGGCCTCGTAACGTTTGGCTTCATCGAATAATTCCGGGTGATGCTGCTTCAGCCGCACCCACTCGATGCGCTGCTGGTAGAAGCAGAAGAAGCATCCGCTGCGCGAGCGGCCCCACTCCATGTACGGGGGCAACCCCAGCCCACTCTCCTCAAGGATCTGGATGATGTCCGCCCGAACCAAGCCGTCTTCCTGGAAGGGATAGACGGGCGTGATGTTGGGTTTGGTGCTGATGTATCCGGTTCGTTTCTCGTCGGCACGCAACCCGATGTAATTGATCACCGGGTCTTCGCCGATGTAGTCCTCAAAAGGCTTGAGCTTCAACTGGCGTGTGCACCAGCGGCGTGCGTTGCTGGGCAGCATGTCCCCGTAGACTTTCAACCAGTGGTCGAAAGTATCGGTGCTGCTGGAGCGGATGATCGGTTTGCCCAGCACCGCCTCCAGACGAGCCAAATACTCCATAGTTTCGGGGAGTTCTTTGTCTGTGTCGTGGAAGATGTATTCCATGTCCGGTATCCGGTCGCGCAGGTACACTGCCAAGGCGGCGCTGTCCTTCCCCCCGGACAGGCTGAGGATGTGGCGCATAGGCTGACTCATGACGCTCCTTCTTTTTGGTCCAGCAGCTCCCAAAGGAGGTGAGAGACGGCGGCCAGCTTGACGTCCCGGCCAGCTGGTAATACTTGGGAGAGACGATCGATGATGCTGCGTACGTTTTCCAGCTGGTCCGGGCGAAGATGCACGATCTCATCGCGGGCCTGACCGTTCACGTGCGTGAGACCGACGTGATAAGCATCGTCGCGAATGTCACCACCAGTGTCCTGAATAATGTATTCCACACGCAGGAAAGTCCGTGCGAGAGTCGTCAATTCTTCGTAGAAGCGGTCCTCATCTCCAGCCAGCCATTTCTTGGGTGGCTTGGCGATCACAGTGCTGGCGATGGATTCCAGCCAGGCGTTCCCCTGAAGATTCAAGTCTGCCAGACGTAGGGCAAATGCGCGGAGCTTGAGATCATTCTGCGACCGGAAGGCTATGGCGTTCGCACGGGCAGCTACGACTTCCTGCTCCAGAGAGCGCCCGAGATGCAGCTGGTCTGTTATGGCGTGTTGTAGGCGCGCCATCAACTGCTCGTAGGCTGACAGAAGCTCGTGATATACACGCATCAAGGCAGATACGAAGGCCTGCACGCTCTGGTCGGCCGGCGCCTCGTCCGGCAAGAACGGAGGGAGCCCGCAAGCTTCGGGTAACTGCCGAAACAGCAGCGTGCTGGGTTCTTGAGCATGTAGCAGCGCGTCCCGTACCTTCGTGGCCTCAGCAGAAAGGTTCTTGGCCTTCCGGGTGTATTCGGGGAGTTCCTGGGCCGCGAAGACGCAAAGAGGCGCGATGATGTCCAATAGGTTGCGCTCCTCGCTCTGCCTAGCTTTTGGCAGAACGCGTGCCACCTCGTCAAAGACGACCGACCGTACGCCGGTAATGGCGGCCCACTGCAGGTCAAACGCTCCAGGGTTTTTCGACAAGCGCAGGAAGACGTCTGGTGCCACGTTAGGCACGAAGGTGCCTTCCTCATAGACCGCAATCTCATGCCCGTGAGCGCTAATGAGCGCCGCCAAAAGCAGCACCGAAACGCCCTGCCGGGTGCCATAAGGCACGCTCTGGATAACGTCCAGCAAACTCTGAGCAGAGACCCGAATGTCCGGCCTGGTCCTGAGGTGATCCAACAGAGCGAGTAGAGCCGGACGGAGGTTCAGCGGGTCATGATCCTCTTCCGGCAGGGCAATGACGTATTGTCCACCCACTACCCGGTGAAGCTGCCCTCGCTGCAGAACACTCAAGTACATGCTGCGTTCCGGTGGCGTTTTACGGTCATCCAACGCCAGCTGAGGCTCTCCCGCTTTGGTCAGCATCCGCTCAATCAGGCGCATACGGGCCGCTGCACCAGCAGAACTGAGCATCTGCCGGTTTAACAACTCATGCTGGACCCGGGGCGCCAGGGGATAGAGGGCGTCGCTGACGTCCGAGAGAAGGGCCGTCAGGCCACGACCACCTGGGAACCGGAGTTCCTCGCCGGCGCGGAACCATGCGACGTCTTTGTCTGAGCGAGAAGACCGCAGGGGAATACTTGTGGTAACGCGACTTGAAAGGTCAGATTTGGCATTCAGAAGTTGCCGAGTTGCTTCCGCACGAGCGTAAGTGTCATGTGCCAGGTCCGGGGTATGGTCCAGCACCCACTGCCAAAGCCGCACGCTTTTCAGCTCACTCGCCAATGAGTGCAGCGCCGGCGTCAGGCCGATGATGACATGGTCTAGAGGCGCCAACTGCTCCTGGGCGATAAGACGGGCGGCCGCCCGGTCCTTTTCGTCGTCACATAGGACCATTACCACAAGTCCGTCGGCGGAGGAGGGAGCCTGAGCGATGTCTGCCAGGGTGTCCATTGATGCATACCGGACTTCAAAGTGCCGCAGAGTACCTGTTTCAATGGCATGCCGGCGCGCCAGCAGCGGCCGGGTATCAAGCATGCTGCGCAAAGTGCGACTCACTTCACCAACTTCACCCAACGCGTCGTTAGCGGCTTTCAAGGCCTCGTCGAGATTGACACTGGTGGCCGGCCAGAGCAAGAAGCCACCACCATGACCGCGGCTGAACAGCAGGCCGTCACGCCGCAACTCCTGTAGTGCAGGCGTGATATCGGTGAGGGTATCGTCGGTGGTGAGGGCGATACTCAACACTTCCTGCGTAGCACTCAGGTGTTCGGCGTCCAATACATTCAGCAGCGCGATGGTCTTCAACAGACGCAGCGATACGTTCGGCAGCTCAGCTAAGCCGTCCAGGGTATCGACCATTCTCGACCAGTGACTCTGATAACTGTTACCACCCAGTGCATGGCCGTAAGCAGAGCGCACGTAATCATAGAAGTCCGCGATGGTGTACCAGTGACCCACCGCTTTGCCACTGTTCGCGAACTCTGGCAGGGCGCGAGGGTCATGCGATAGCAGGAAGTTGTAAAGTGAGCGCTCATTTTGTCCGAATCGGCCAAAAAAGCGCACTAGTACTGGGAGAAGCGTGGGATGCAGCGGATATACACCCAGAAGTGCCACTTCGGATACATCTTGTGCGCCGGCCAGCCATCCCGCCTGGCGTGATTGCTGGATTAGAGCTTCGCCTATTGCACGCACGGCTTCCGGCAGCTGGTCTATATCGATGTTTAGAGCTGCCTGCACCAGGGTGATGGTGTGCCCCAGTGGCTGATCAAAGGTGATTTCCTCAAAGCGACCAGCGACCTTCTCCCACTCCAGTCTTGCCTCCGCATCAAGGCGTTCGGCATAGGCCTGAAAACCTTGATGGAGCAGACCCAGAAGCAACAGCGGGCGATCACCGCTCCGGGCTGCGTCTTCACCAAGTTGCTGAAGAATGAAGACGTCATCCTGTTCAGGATTGAAGGACGCGAACTCTAAGAACTTTCCAAGCTCATCCAGAACGAGAAGTATACCGGCATAACCTGTAGAAACGGCAGCATCTTTGGCAAGCCCCACGCCCGTTAAAAGGGCACGTCCGTCCTGATAATCGATGGCCCGTTGCAGGACATCCAATGCGTTTGTAGCGTCATTTCCCTTTCCGGCAGGGCTTGACAGCAGAGCATGTCGCACGGCTTCAGCAATAGTGGGGACGAGCGGCGCCCGGGAGCCGGTGATCAGCACAGGCAGCAAGTTTGGCAGACTTTGCTTAGTGTCCATCCCCAACGCGACTTTCAGGTCACCGACGTTGTCACGAGAGGCCTCTTGCAACAGGTGGGCCAGTACCAAAGCGAACGAGGATTTTCCAGTGCCGTAGTCCCCGGTAATGCGCCAAGCACGACGAGTCGCACCACTGGCCAAACCATCCAGAATGCGCTGGAACGGTCTACGCATGCTGGGAGTAAGGACGTACTGCTGTACCGCTCGGCGGTCATGGAAATCCCGTTCCAGCTGCACGCTACGGTAATAGCGGTTTGGAGTATGGAACAGATCCGCGATGGTACCGCTGTGAGTGGAGAAAAGTGGAAATCGGTTGAGTTGTGGGGGCAGCTCAGTCATGCGCAATCTCCGTCTGGTAAACCGTGCGCAGAAGGTTCATCAGGTGTGTTTCATGCCTTTCTAACATGTCTTTGATGACAGCATTGTTGCGGACCAAAATGCTTTGTACTGCAGAAGGGTGGTAGATAAAGGGAGCCTTTCTATGACTGGTGTACATTTCCAGGCGTTCGCGCACATCATCTTCAGGTAGACGGAACACCTGTCCGGGTGAGTAGGCTTCAACGGCAACCTGCCGGAAGGTCCGGGTAGCCTCTTCGCGGTTCATATCCGTGAACATACGCTCCAGACAGTACGTGAACATCTCCGGCGTTACATCGGGCTTCTCAGACCGCCGGAAAGCATAGATCGCCTCGGGCCTTCCGTCAGGGCCGCTTCGTCGTTCGCCGACCTGCTCAATCAAGGCCAACTCGACTAAGGGAGAGTCCAGCGATTCTTCCAAACTGGAGATATTGGAGCGCCCAGGAACGTACGTGCGGAGGAACACGTCGAAATGCTGCGTCAATGTCACTGTGGAGTGTTGCTTGCCACTTTGTTGACGCTCTGACTCACGAAGGAAGGCAGCCAGAGCCTCGCTACGAGTGAATTCCGTCTTCGGCCAGCGGTTGACCAGCACGTCCCAGGCGCATAGGGGATCCTGCGGGCGCACACTGATGTTCCAATGCAGTAACCACAGGGTACGTGGATCTTCCAGAAAAGGATCCAACCCACCAGCACCGAAGATGGCATGGGCGAAAGGCGTGAGCTGCAGTGTACGTGGTTCCGTCTGAACGGCCAGGCCGAAGACTTCCATCCAGAAGCGAAGGGAGAAGACCATGTTCTTCCCTAATCCCATCGCCACCATGGCTGCCTCCTCATCCTGAAAGCCGGGCGTATTAAGCTCATTGAGGTACAGGTAGGCTTTGGGAAGCCACGGGTAACGTAGGGGAAAAGATTCGTGTCCAGAAAATTTCATGACTGACCCCAGCACAGGTGCCTGGTCCTTGTGAACCGGTGAGAGGTTTGAGTCACGCTAGAATTCCGAACAACGCCCGGATTTCTTGAACAGCGTCGGCAATTGACTGAGCCGCCCGCTCGATTTCTTCAGCTGTTGTGAACTTGCCTGGGCTCAGGCGCAAGGCACCTTCTTGATGCTCCTCAGGAAGATGCATCGCACGAAGGACATGCGAAGGCTCCTGAGCGCCGCTGGTGCAGGCTGAGCCTGTACTGATAGCGACGGTCTCACGGAGACGCATGGTGATGGCGCTGTTGGGAATGCCCGGGACTGAGACATGCAGGTTATGACTGAGTCGATGTTCCAAATCTCCATTAATGACCAAGCCTGGTATGAGCGCAGTCAGCCTACTCTGTAAATCGTCTCGCAGAGCGCGAATACGCGGTTCATCCTGATGCATTTCAAGGCTGCGTAGTCGGGCGGCTTCGCCCAGCCCGGCAATGCCAGGAACATTGGGAGTTCCGTGATGGTCTAGGAAGTCATGGGCTTGCCGCTGCACGTTTTCACTGACGACCAGGGCGCCCACTCCCTTCGGACCGTACATCTTATGCGCACTGAGAGCGAGGTAGTCAATGCCCCACTCGTCCAGATGCATTGGCTCCCTCCCGACAGACTGGGTGGCATCTACCAATAGCCGAACACCATATTTCTGGCAGAGGCGAGCCACGTTGGAAACTGGGTAGAGATTCCCGATTTCATTGTTGGCGGACATCAGGCACACGAGATCCAGGCCTTCTTGTAGAACTGTTTCAAGGTCACTGAGATCAATTCGGCCAAAAGCATCTACCTTCAGCCATTGGGTTATGAGCGTTCCTTTCTGCTGTCCCAGGTTTAGGAGATTCAGCAAAGCACGATGTTCCAAGGGGCTGGCTGCCACCCGGAGTGGGCTTGTAAGGGTGACCTCGGCATGTTGTAGAGCCAGGGCAAGACTCTCGCTACTGCCGGATGTGAAGTGAACACGCTCTGGCGTGGACGCGCCCGTAAGCTGAGCAACATGTCCGGCCGCTTGATCAAGCAGTAGCCGAGCATCATCTCCAAAAATGTGGTCAACGCTATTGGCGTTGCCAAACGAACCTGTCAGGGCGTGAGTAATGACGGTAACGACCCGGGGATCAACGGGGGTCGTCGCGTGATGGTCAAGATAAATTACTCGGAATGGAATTGGCATTAGCAGAAAAATGGCTCCTGGGACGCGGTGGATCAAACGAAAACTCCAATCTAATATACTCTTTAGATTTTTGCCTTGCGGTGCATATTCCCTCGGGGAGCTAGGAAAAGCGGTACCAAAGGAGTGTGCTGCTAGTTTGTCAGTCGGCTGGCCTCGCGCTAGAAAAACGCGAGGATCAATGCGGAGAGGAGCGCGAGGTTGGGAACCAAATGGCTTTACGGAAGCCCTTCATAGGTACGCTGTCTCTGCAACCGAACTGGGCCGACCGAGGGGGAACCCCATCGTGGCCGTCCATCTCCCGCTCTTATCTTGACCTATGGTGAGCGCCATGTCTTGACCGGCTTGAGCCGACCTCGCCGACCCCCGCGGAGGTTGGTGACCTGCGCAACGGTGATCCTGCTAAGTGCCAATCGCCCGAAGCTGCATATCGGATCTGGCGGGCATTCAGGCTACGACCGCAGATAATTCCCACAGTACATCTGAATCAGACCACTAGGGTCAGGTGCTGAACCGTAGCCGAGTCGCGAGACCCAATAGCCAGTCCGATGAAACGCCAAGTGCGCGGGCGAAGGCGGCGACCTCCCAGTCATACGCGCTACGGATGCCGGCCTCAATCTTGCCAATGGTGCTCCCGGTGATATCAAGGTTGGTCGCTTCCTCGACGGCGTAGCTCAGATCCTGCATGGTCCAGGGTGGGTCGTGCCGGTGCCGGGCCATTTTGAGGCGCTTTCCGACAATGTTCCGCTCTCCGGTCATTCGCTCCAGGCTCCGTTGCCGCTGTTTCGTCACACGGCGACGCTATCGGGCTTTGCAAGCGCAAGCCACTCCTGCCATGCCGCCATTACTCCTGCTAAGCATACATTGAGATTGGAACGCACAGCGTTATGACTATTAAAAAGGGGCTAGTATAAGAAAAATCACAGAGGTGCGGGTAGGCCGTCATTAGATCCGGGAGAGAGGCAACCCACCGCGACAGGAGCAACGTTTGACCCTGACCACGGTACCTGTAATGTCCACGCACGGCCAGTACGCAATTGCCCACGCCCGAGCCACCATCCACGACGGGGGCATCGCTGACCTGGTCGACCTCGAGTTCGATGCCGGCTACTGGCGACGTGCCCACATCGCCCCAGAGTGGCTCCGACTGGGGGATGCCCTCTCTGGACGCTGGCTGATCACCCTCTATTTCCGAACTACATCGGATGGCCGCTTCAAGGAGATGCCGTTTGTCACGGCCATCCGGCAGATTGAAGAGCACGACCCAGTGTTCGCGTGGGAGGCAATCGGCCGATTGACCCTGCTTGATCCAGATTCGGGCAGGGCGACCTTCCGTGTCCGCCCCTCCGCGCCGACGATCAAGCCTTTCCTGCTCACAGCTGGCGTGCCCACAGCATTGGAACAGCATCTACAGCGTGATCGACAGTACCGGTTGACCGGCAGGATACAAGATGAACGACTGTTGATCGTCACCAGCGACCTGGTGGAGGTACCCGCATGATGGGTCTGTCCAAAGTCACCCATGTGTTCCTGACCTCGGCGGCCATCCGGAATTTCAGTAAGGTGTACTGGCCCGTGGCGATGTCCAGGCCGATATACGACGAATTGCCCCCTGGGCTGCTGCTTGCGCAGCATTACGGTCATCTGCTGATGATCACGTCTCTTCAGTTCGACGAGCGAACCCGTGACGCCTCCTTTCAACTGGGTTGGCAGACCGGGCAGCTGCTGGCCACCGCCCACCAGGAAACGTATGAACGTCCTGGCCTGTGGTACCTCCGGCCTCCTGAGAAACGCAGTGCTGTGGAACCTCAGCCGCGGTATCTGAAACGATTCGACGAGGACCTGCGCTTGCTGCCAAAGCGGTCTGAAGATGCTGGGAGTACCTCAGGGCTGGTTCTGATGACCACTGCATTGGACACCGGCAAGGGGCCGGTCACCGCTCGCGCCTTCATTTACTCTCTCGACCGAGAATCCTTTCGCGAAGTTCCAATTCAGACAGACCCGCGGGAACACCGATAATGCCCGCGGCCAGGCCCGAGGCGCTGCTCATGGCAGACGTACGAATCAAAAGCCCGGGGACCGGGCTGCGCATGGACCTATCCCTGAAAGACAGGACTGTCCTGCAGGTTCGGGCCAGCCCCGACGTCCTTCGTGTTCGCCTGAACCTGCAACGGCGATACCGAGCGACACTGACCCTCCGTACCCATTTTGATGGCACGCTGCGGGAGCCGCTCTCCCTACTCCAGATTGAACCGATCATTGATCCACTCGAGAACACCAGCAGAACAAGCTGGTCCGTCACCGGACTGGTGTCGACCTCCCCACACTCTGTGGTCGTTCTATCCGGGCGTGGTTCAGTTCACCCGGTTCAGATCAGCTTTCAGGCCGTTCCGGATTTTCCGCTGATGCCGGCCATCGGGGAAACTGTCCGCGTAGAGGGCGTGTTCGAGAACCGAGCATTGCTGGCGACGCGACTCGAGGTTCTCCCTCCGCTGAAACCCTCATTGCGAGAACGCCGCAGGGCTCGCTGGTTGGAAGGATTCCTCGCTCCTCTGGCTGTAGACGAAGACACTGAACTCTAGAGAGGAGCCCACGGGCTGACCCGTTTATTGCTGCCGGTATAGATTGAGGTTGCCTCAATTGAAAGAGACCAGAGACTTGCCAGCTCTTGAAAAATGTCGGGGTTAGAAGATCGCTCTCATCATCCAGATTTCCACCGACCTAAACTTCTGCCGGTATCAATAGTTCATCGCCTGAGCCACCTCTTCTCGCTCCCACAACTGCGCCACATCCCGTGCCACGGACCTGCACTACCGCGGGTTAGTTCGAAAAACGTCAAAGATGCTGTCCTCAAATCATCCGAACTCTGAAGGCCGAAGCAGCTGACGCCTTCAACTAATGGGAAAACTCCCGTTCAGCCTTGGGGCTTAGGCATGCAGAAAGAGCGAATAGGGGTTGACAAAACTGCGTCAGAGACGCAAAAGGGACGGTGCTTATGTGCCGTCCCGATTTCAGCCTACTGCCGATCCACGATGCCTTTCAGCAACTGACGCTCTGGTTAGAACCCCAAATGCCGGTGAAACTCTTGCATGCCCACGAGAAGATCTCAGATGCCCAACTGGTCGCGGTGGTGCTGTTGCATCGCATCCACAAGGTCGTATATTTCCGCCACTGGTGGCGGTTTCTGAAGCTGAACCACTTTGCCTGGTTTCCTTCGGAAATCCAGGCCCGCCTTCGACTAGCCCGCTTGACACCGTTCATCGAGCGGCTCAGTGTCGAAGTCCAGGAACTGGACTTCGTGGTGATCGACTCTGAACCGCTCCCAGTGAGTACCTTCAAACGCGCCCCATGCTGCAAGTTTCCAGGCGCAACACATGGGTTCGGGACCTCTGGGCCGGTGTACAGTTTCAAACTCCACGCCTGGACGACGTTGAATGGCAAGATCGCCAAATACGAGATCCATCCGGCCAACCTGCACGATTTTACGGTCGGCTGCATCATGAACAGAGATTGGCCCGCTTACGGCGGGCCAAAGCAGATTGGGGACAAAGGCTACCAGTCTGGGACCTACCTCACCCCACCAAAGAACAACGCTAAGCAGCTCGACCCACGCTGGAAGAAAGAATAGGCCGCTGCGAGGAAGATCATCGAGTCGACATTTTCAGCGCTGGCTGGATCGGGCTTGAGGTGGGGCCAGGTCAAGACCAGGCTCAGTCTCCGCTTAAAAGTTGCGCTGCTGGTCCTGGCCCGTAATCTCAAATTCCGAGACCTGAGCTACTGATCACACCCCGGTCGGTCCGTCAACCCCTATTGGCGGTTGCTACTTTCAAGGAACCCGAACGCCCGTCAGGATCTGATGAAGTTCTAGAGCGAACGTATCTGTCATGCCAGATACGTAGTCGGTGATTGCCAGAACCCGTTCATACGGTGTGAGCATTGCGACTGCAGCTTCAGGCGCTAGGCCTCTGAACTTCCCATGAAGCTCGGGCCGGACTTCGAGATAAGCCGGAGGGAACAATTTGAAAAGCTTGGCACCCGACGCGCTCAACTCCACCCGTTCGTCAGTACTGTATTCGGGTGGCAGAGCGTTCATAAACTCATCCAGCAGACCACCGATGACTTTGAAGCCAGCAAATTCAATTTGGAGTACACGGTCGTTTGTGTAAACGTCAGACTGGGCGACTGAGCTCAACGCTTCAAACGCCTTGTAAAGACTTGGTTGAGTCTCTCTGAGGGTATCGACTAACGCAGTCTCGAGATACCCTTCACGAATGTCGTCGAGACGGTTCGCAAGCTCCTTCTGGACTGCACTGGACAGCGTCCCTATTGCCAGAGCACGAATCTCTGAAACCTCTTTTTTCTCCAGCTTTGCAATATTCACGGTAGATCGATTAGGTTGAAAGGGCAACATCAACTCGCAGAATCTTGCTTTAGTGATCAGTCCAGCGTCCAGCGCATCCTCGATATCGACCACGCGGTAGCAAATATCATCAGCCGCTTCCATCAGATAGACCAGTGGGTGACGGGCAAACTGTCCATTACTGACCTGATTAAGGCTCAGAGCATCGCAGACGCTGATAGCCAACTCAGCGTCTGCTTGCGTATAGTTAAATTTCTTGTAGGCTGCATTGAACTCGTCTTTCTGGTGGCTGCTTCCCTGGGGATACTTAAACAAAGCACCATAGGAGGCCAGGGTAAGTTGCCCACCCCCTTCACGGTCACGGCCCCATAAACGAGCGGTGATCCTGAAACTCTGCGCATTGCCTTCAAATTTTTTGATGTCTTTTAGTTCAGCTTCATCGAGGTGTTTCAGCCGATCAGAGGCATGCCGCTTCGCCCACTCTTGGATAGCCTTTTCTCCAGAATGACCGAATGGGGGGTTTCCAATATCATGGGCTAGGCAAGCAACACTAACTACAGTACCTAAATCTGCAGGCGAGAGATGATCAGGAAGCTCTCTTCTCTCCGCGAGCAGGGAGCCCAATGCCTTACCAAGCCCCATCCCCACGGTGGCGACTTCCATCGTATGGGTCAACCGGGTGCGGGTATAGTCACTTTTGGCCAGGGGGAACACCTGGGTTTTGTCCTGCAGGCGGCGAAATTGGCTGCTGAAAATCATTCGACCGTAGTCGGCGTCAAATTGAGTTCGTCCAGGAGTACTGGTCAAGAAATCAGGGATAGCCGGGGCTTCATTAATCCCAACAGGTTTGGAAAGGCGCCTATGGGAGAGAAGTTGTGACCATCTCTGTTTGTTCGAATCCACTGTTTCTGACATTAGTAACCTCTCAAGCAGTATATGCAGCTAGGGATTCATAGGATCGGTGTCACCCTTGCTTCGTCAACCTCTTATTCTGCAGCCTGTCTTCGAAGATTATCCAGAAAAGTTTGTCGGCGCAGAGGCCAAACGCTTCTACCTAGCAGGGTCAAGAGTCGGACGTCATAGCATCCCTGCTCAGTCAATGAGATTAAGCTGTGATCCAGCCGCGCCACGTCTGCGAACTCGTCATCCAGGGCTGACTCCTCCACTACTACTTAACGTGTTCGTGATGAACATCTTAGTCTGTTTTGCATATTCTCAAGGTGACGCGCCTTCATAGGTTCGAATATCTCCGACCTTCAAACCGTTACTGCGGGCAGGTATAAGGTTCCTCAAGAATCTGAAACTAAAACCCAGGAAGACATTTTCCTTCCTCAGAAAGAAGGAAAGCTCCAACTTAGGGACACACGTACTTACTTATACGTGACCCTCATCAGCTTCAGAGGCGGTGGCCGGGTGATCGAGGCCTACGTCGATACGGCGGCCGTGGGCAAGTAAGACCGCCGAACGAGAAGGAGCGCACGGCCAGCTCAGGCGTGCGCTCCTTCTCGTTTCAGAGATGTAGCGGCTACTTCAGGCGCCAGAGCTGCGCCTCGTTGCCGCGCAGCGTCCCGCGCCCCGCCTCGCCGTGGCTGCTCAGCAGCGCCTCGGCGCCTTCCAGCTCGGGCAGGTTCAGCGGCACGTCCTCGGCCCCGAAGTTGAGCAGCACCAGGATCCGCTCGCCTTCGTGCTCGCGC